>VOFG01004291.1_pt1 | contig 15738 bp, 32 predicted proteins | sample 5384171 | NCBI WGS metagenome assembly VOFG01 (sample SAMN12384726, study PRJNA508395) | human gut metagenome | isolation source: healthy gut F | host: Homo sapiens
GTTTAATACCCGACCTCTTCGTAATGAATGGATCTTTTCTTCTTCACCATTGTGAAATTGACTCTTCGATTACAGGAATTCGTTCACCTATCAAAATATGCGGTTTCACCATTTAAGGCCATAATGGAAGGGGTTGCAATAACAACTGCCTTTCCTGGATGTTTCTAAAAGGCTAAGCCTGTGTTTAACAAAAATTTATAAGCTTCCCCATCTGGAGCTTTTTCAGCACCTCAACTATTTTATCCTTACCATGACTGCCACAGCCAGGACCATCTAAACCTGTCTCCTTCGTATTATAGCCTGTAGCTTCTGCCAGCACTTGTTTCTCTCATACTCCTATCTACAGATTGAATGATAGAGTTACTCCCCTTTTTCCTCATGTCTCCTGTTACATTTTAATACAATCTGATTCGTTTCTATGCACAGCGACTTTCCATTAGGGTATGTTTTTATGACAGATTCTAAAGGATGTCGATGATGCCATCTTTTAAGCCCACTACCACTACATGACGATGCTCCTTAGCACTAGAATGCCCTGTAACGGTTACCACGCCCTGATCATCCTGTATATCAAAATGATACATATCCCTAAATGATAGCATGTCTAATGGTGACTTACCGTGTATCGTTCCTGTCACAGTTCCGTCACAATGTGTTAATACCAAGTATATCCATTTTATAACTACGACTGATGGCCTCTACCACATCGGACAAAGGCGCCTTTGCTAACCGTCATACTATATGTATTTTGACCTGACTCAGATTGTTGTACATGTATCGATTCTTTCGCCCATACACAAGGATTTTCTATTACACCTAAGAGTAAAAACTATAATCATGATTCGCCAATAGATACACATCGTACATTGCCTCCTTCCATCAAGGGTTACACCATTTTCATCTACATTAACTACCTTTACACCATGCCAAGAATCACCTTCATAACAACAGTAGATTCTTGTGCCACTGCTTAAAAATTACAGCCATTGAGGGCCATTGTTACACCATTAACATGAATTGTTTTCTGTTTATTATGTTTTGTTGTAACTGGTTCTGCACTCAGAACTGCTATCTTGGTCTACTTTCTTCTGACTATGTCTCTTGTTTACCTTTGTTTTACCTTTGATGAATCATCATTTATTATTTAGGTTCTGCTGACCACCGCTATGTTCTTCATCCATCATATGTATTGAAGATACATTACTTTTGTCTAATGATTCGCCTAATACCTCACGCCAAGGAAGAGCTCGCAAGTTATTACTCGTACTGTATAACAATGTTATTTCATGAGATGTATCTTTCTGATTTCGACATTGCCGTTGAATCAGGCTCCATCTGGACATAATCAGCCTCAGGTGTATAAAAATATGCCCCAACCAATTGCTATTCCGCCTAATACAAACAATACACCTAGACTCTTCTTGTATCGTTTACATTGAGTCACATAAGGATACAATTTTCTCGTAAACGTTCCTGTATGTTCATTCATCAGGACTCCTTTCACATAGTAGAATTAAAATATCTATCTAGTATCAGTATGCAACACAAATATAAAAAAAAGACACTAATAGTCACCCCTGTGACTATTAGTGTCCTTGACAAATCATACAATGTATAATAGCAATTATTGTTTTTTCATAGCTTGAAGTTTTGGACCAATCAACCGTTTATAAACTTCAACACCAGGTTGATCAAAGGCATCAACACCAGCTAAAATTGATTCAAAATACACAGCCCAACAATGCATGAACATAATTTCCCTAAATGAAAATGCATTTAATGTTGGTACTGATATGGTCATATTAAAACGATTATCTATCGATAGGGCCTCACGATTTGCGTCGAGTGCGCTATTTAAGATATCACTAATAGGAATATCACCAATTGCATCAAGTTTGTCGTACTCACTATATAAATTTGGAACAACCAATGATGTATTCCAGTCTCGTACCTTAATAAATTGAACAACCTTGTTGAGTCGCCCCTTTGATGCTCTTTGCACTTGAGCGTGCATATCCATCAGCCTACTGCAGGAACAGGTGTACGACCATAAGGGAGACATGTATTACCTATTTTACCTAATGATTCGATAGGAGTTGTACATACCAATCAGATAGTGAATGTAGAGACTCACCATAGGCATGAATACCTCGGATAATACGTCCATATCGCTCAGACGCAATATATTTCAATAATGCACTAAATAGTGCAGGATTTTTATAAACATCCTCTTCTTGGCAAGCCATATCCATCGATGCAGCACCAGCCAAGAAGCCTTCTGATATCAAAGCCCACAAGAGCAGCTGTAACGAATCCGACCTCAGTAAAACGGAGAATCGGCCGCCTACACCATAGGGGAACAGAGAAAGTTCTCCATTGATGCTTGATAGCCATATCATGAAGAATAGTAGGGTGTGTCTCATCATTTGTTTCTGTAACGACGGTAACTTCATAATTAATATGATGATCCTCTAGTGCTTTTTGAAGAATCATAAAATTAGCCATCGGTTCAATAGTGGAACCAGACTTTGATGTAACTACAAGCATAACTTATAGTCACTACCCTTTCACCGGCCTGAGATACTAATGTTTTAATTAGCCCTTCTAAATACGGTCCATCTACATTAAAACCGGCAAAGTAAAAATCTCGGATAGCCATTTCGTTCTTCATCAGTATAGTTATTCCAAAATGAACCACATTGCACATCAAAGAGTACCTTACTACCTAAGATAAGATCCACCGATGCCAATGGAAACAACTGTATCGATATTTTGACGAGCATAATCAATTAAAGTCATGTAAACGAGTCCATCATGTCCGGTGTATTGATACCATTTTCCGATATATATGGCAACGATAAAACAAAATTGGTTCTGGCTGACCATCTTTAGATAGGTGGCCTTCTTCATAACCTGTGGATCGCAAAATATTAGTATGACGCCATACATTTTGAATGGCCCGTTCAAAAGTTTTGTATGTCCCTTGCCTGTATGCAGCTTTCATTATAGATATTGTTATAATCTAGCTCAAATCCAGAATCTAACTGTAACATCAAGTATCTCCTTTATGCACCAATCCAACCATAGCCATAACCGATACCAAATACGGACCAAAGAATAGCGATGGGAATCAATAACTTAAATTTCAATTTTGCTGTTTTATGATGACATAGTACCATGCCCAATAATGCACCTATCCCTGCAAAGGCAAATGCTAAAAATAGCAATGTAAATTCAGAAATCCGCTCATACCCCTTTATAGCGGAAAACTTATCATATCCATATATACAAAAAGACAATAAAATTCCATACGGTCATGGTAATCAGAAAATACGTTTCACTCATAATACTATATTTTATTTCCTTAAAATATGAGAGGGTATCACCCAATCCACGTTCCAACCCAACAGTGGCTTCAAATCCAAAAATCCTTTTTAGCTTTTTTCATTACATAAACGAGAATGGCGAATATCGCCAACTCGTTCTGGTTCATAATTAGTTACAATTTGTTTTCCACTGATAGATGTAAAATAAGCTACCAGTTCATTGACAGATGTACTGTATTAGTAGAAATATTATAAATGCCTGTTAAATCAGGATGATTCATGGCTTTAATATTAGCTTCAAACAACATCAGCCATATACAAAGTCACGTGTTTGCTCACCATCCCCAAATATGGTAAGCGGTTTATCTTCATTAACGAGACGGTTAAAAATACTAATTACACCGCCTTCGCCACCATCACCTTGACGTGGCCCATATACATTGGCATATCTAAAGCACACTGTTTTTAATCCAAAAGCTTGTTCATAAATACGTAAATATCCTTCAGCTGTCAATTTAGTAAGGCCATAAATGATGTTGGTTTACCAGACATCTCTTCTGTGAGTGGTAATGTATCGAGATCACCATACACTGCAGCAGAGGACGGCATTAGAAAATGTGAAACATTATGCTTTCTAGCTGCTTCGAGCATATTGATTAATCCTATTAGATTCACATCACAATCCATCTTAGGATTTTCCATAGATGCTGGTACCATCGTTTGTGCCGCTTCATGAAATACTACCTGAGGTTTAAAATCTGCAAAAATAGAGTCTATGTTAGACGTCTCTTACATCCATTTCTATGAATGTTGCTTTTGGATTGACAAATTCTCGTACCCCTGTTGAAAGATTATCGATTACCAATACTGTATGACCTAATGCTATGAGTCGATCGACCAAATGGGACCCTATAAATCTGGCGCCCCCGTTACACAAACACGCATTGTTTTCCCCTTTTATATTATTTTACCTTTAGCTGCCCCTGCCTTTGCGAGTTGGTCAGCCATTTCATTATATGTATCACCTGTATGAGCATGTACCTTGTGAAAGTATTACTTTCACATGTGGAAATATACGTTCACAAAATGTTGCATATTCGTTGGTTAATACATTATTTCGTTTCCACTTCTTCGTGGCCCACATTTCAATCCCCATATAATCATAATATAAGGAACACTTTGGAAATTCCATGAGTCAAAGCATATTCCATAACATGCATAGCGGCTAATAACTCACCAGACACATTCCAAAACTCCTGTATATTTCTCATCTTTTTTGTGCCGAACGAAAATGTTTCTTTATTACCGTTTAGAAACATTATACCTCCGGAACCTACGGATTGGTTATATTTATCATAACTACCATCGATATAAGCAATTAAATGATTGAATTCTGAAAAATCAGGAGCTATAGATTTTTTGTATGGTTGTTTTTGATGTCTTTGATGCTGCAAGATAATCTCCGATGCTCACACCTTCATCACCTATAAAAGCCTGGGCTTCTGACTTAGTGGGAAACGATTTATAGATAGCACCACCAAAACCTTTGACCTGTTTTTCACAATCGCTCCAAGTTTCATAAATACCTGGCGTACGGCCTGCTTTACAGCATAAAATTTCTTCGCCATACAACCTCCTAATGCTTCATGGTAAGCGGTACAAATTCAGCATTTACTACAGATTGTAAATCTTGTGGATTAACATGCATCTGCATGCCTCGTAAACCAGCACTAACATATACAGCCTCTTGAGCTTGCATCGTTTCATCAAAATATGTAGGAAATAGCTTTTTCATACCTACCGGCGAGCAACCACCTCGTAAATAACCAGTTATACCTAATAAGTCCTTAACATGAATTAATTCAACTGATTTATTACCACTGACACGAGCAGCCTGTTTCATATCTAGTTCTTCAGCTACAGGAATACAGAATACTACATATCCTGTTTTATCACCCTTGCCAACTAAAGTCTTAAATACTTCTTTTCATCAAGACCTAGTTCATCAGCTACATGAATACCCTGACCTCGTTCTTCAGACCATTCATATTCATCAATCGTATATGCTATGTGATGAGTATCTAATATGCGTAATGCATTTGTTTTTTATGCTTTTCCTTACTCATACAAGAGCCTCCTATTTATTAACAATTTTATTTATATTCTTTAATTCAATACGTAAAGTACCATCATCATTAGTTTTAATTTCGATAAACTCTCGATTTTGCATATATTCTACAGGGAACGAAATTTCTATGCCTGTATCGGTTTTAATCTTATGATGTTCGCCTACCTTCGTAGCAAATTCACGATTTACCGGTAAAGGCCGCATCATATCCTGTTCAGCTAACTCCTTTTAGCAGCTTCTTGTTGAATGGGGTTAGACTTAAATACCTCTTCCACAATGCGAACAGGATTAACCGTATCAGATACTTCTGCATTTTTAGCAATCATAGACTTTGCCATCGTCAGCTCTGCTACACCATCGGATTCGTGCGCTTGAGCCACCTTATCTATAATGGTTTTACCTTTTTAACAGTATCTCTAGAGGATTGATCTGTACCGAGTTGTAACACCTTATCTGCTAAGATATAACAAACTTCACCGTCATATTCACCTTTTGGGTTCAAAAATACGAACAGATAAATCCAATGTATTTATGGCAACAAAAGCTCGCAATTTTGTGTCGGCATCGGCAATACCGCCTTATGTGGTACAAGTTCTGTCGATAAGGATCCATCATCTTCACTAAACAATTGATGCGTAAAGGCATCATGAGCCTGACATAATAGCATACAAATATAGGATGTGTCTGTCACCACATCGCATACAATAGTATCAATGACAACGCCTACTGTGGCTTGCTTCATATAGTCAAAGGTTTTCTCCCCTAACTCTTTTGCTAACGTGATAAAGGAGATTTCACCAGATTTATATTCACCGATTCGCTTTCCCATAGGGCTATGTGCATGTAACGTCCCTGTTCTCGCACCGGGATCTTTAAAAGCTTTCATTACATGGCCTGCAATATAGTCATGTATGTCTTGCTCACCTATTTTTAATTCATGTTCAGAATAGACCGCTAAAGATGATATAAAATCAAAAATCTCTAGGGCTGCTTTTATTAATTTGCATGATAACTCCTAAAGGATAAAAATATTACTCTTTATTATACCATTCTTTTTAGTAATTCTTTGTCTATTTTTGAAGAATCAATGATTACTAGTTATTTCACAACATCTTCATCTAGCTCTTAGTTCACAAAATAAATAAGAAAAATAATATAAATAAGGAGGTGTATATACATAGACACCTCCTTATTTATATTAAATTTTAATTTTAGTAGCTAACCACGCGGCAACTAAACATTTTACAATATCTCCAGGAATATAAGGAAACATTGCAAAACAGTTAATGCGGCCCAAAAGTGGAGTTCCTGTAACAAGCATAAATCCTATAACACCAAAAAATATACTACAGGAATTGTTATAACAATAGAGCGCCAAGCATAAGAAAAAAGTTTTGAGACTTACCTTTGCAAATACTTAATAAAGTATATGCTATTGGCCAAGAAACTATAAATCCACCTGTAGGACCCCCATAATTTAGCTAACCCAGACGTTCCACCCGGCAAACACAGGGAACCCCTATTAAGCCTAATAAAATATATACTAAAAATACAATAAATGCTTCCTTAGGTTTCAACATTAATCCGGTTAATGTGGCAACCAAAGTTAACGCAATCACAGGAACAGGACTAAATGGCAATGGAAATGAAATCCATGCTGATACACACAAAAGAGCTGTTAATAAAGCCATTTTTGTTAAACGTCTTGCTTCCATAATATACCTCATTCACATAAAATTTTAATTCGTTCTATGCTCATCATGAAGACGAGCTTTAAAAAGAATCATATCATCTAATTTGCCAACTAAGACATTACCTTCACGTTGACGCTCAATAAAGACACAATCATTAGCAAGCATAGGAACTAAAAAACGAATGGACATGCCTACCTTTGTGTTACTATTTATCATATGCATCCAAAGATACTCAAGTATAAGTAACCCTGGCACAATATAAGGAACTTCACGATGTATACGATTACGATCATTTACATCCTCTACAAATTGTATAATTTCATCCTTTGTAAATGAAATACGTTTAAGTGAATCATCAACTTTAGGATTCTCACGAATTTGTAAAGGTCTTGTTAGTTGTAATAAATTAACCCATAACGTACCACTTGTATTGGACATACAAACGGATATATGATTGCCTTTATACTCTACACCATGAAACACAGTTTCATCTGTGCCTTGCGTATCAAAATAAGCCTTCGTAATAACGCAATTAGTAGGTAAATTTAACGTTTCTTCATCCGTTAAAAGAGCTAATAAATCTCGCATATTACTCCTTATAATTTAATCAGTATAATAATAGTTTTATACCATTACTATTAAATTATAATCAACGGAAACACTATAGTCAACCTAGTATGACATACGAGTTAACAACAAAAGCCACCATTGATAATCAATGGTGGCCTCAATTTTATATTTAAATCCAAAGAATATATAAGCTATTTTATAACTTCAATCCTTTTAAATATTCCTTAAATGCTGCCCCTAATTCTTCATTACGAAGCGCATATTCCACGGTAGCTTTCAAATAGCCTAATTTATCACCTGTATCATAGCGAACACCTTCATAGGCTAAAGCGTAAGTATCTGTTTTAGATGCAGCTAATGCATCTGTTAGTTGTACTTCATTACCAACACCTGGTTTTGTATTCTCTAAGATATCAAAAATATCAGGCGTTAAAATATATCGACCAAGAACAGCTAAATTGGACGGTGCCTTATCAACACTTGGTTTTTCTACTAATCCATGAACACGATACAAGTTATCTGCCAACGGTTCTCCGGACACAATACCATAGGAGCTTACCTTTTCATTCGGTACAAATTGAGCACCTAATATGATACCTGGATGTTGTTCATAACAATCCATCAACTGTTGTAAGCATGGTTTTTCTGGATTATAAACAATGTCATCACCTAATAATACAGCAAATGGCTCGTCACCAATAAACGCTTTAGCACATAATACGGCATCACCTAAACCACGCGGTGATTTTTGACGAATAAAATGAATTTTAATATCCGCCAAATCTTTTACCATGGCTAATTGTTTATTTTACCTTGCTTTTGTAATAGCTCTTCTAGCTCGACACTGCTATCAAAATGATCTTCTATAGCGCGTTTGCTACGACCTGTTATGATAAGAATTTCTTCGATACCAGAATCGAGTGCTTCTTTTTACAATATATTGAATCGCCGGTGTATCAACAATAGGCAACATTTCCTTTGGTTGTGCTTTCGTAGCTGGCAAAAACGTGTACCGAAACCAGCTGCTGGAATGACAGCCTTACGAATAGACTTCATGTGTATGCTCCTTAGAAATCTTTACCAACGAATTTGATTTTCCATTGGTTATTGTTATTTTTATGAGAATCTTTATATGTTAAATACATATCAAAGGAGTGCAAATCACGATGGTATGTGTGTAATAGATAGAATCCACATCGCCACTCATCATATTTTGTTTAACACTCACCGAAATATCATCGAGACGTGTCAATTTAAAGGAACCACCATAGATGAGCTCCTTAGAAGCTCTGTACTATCAAAGGATATGGCGAGTTATTATAGTTAATATTGCGTTGATTATACGATACCCACGCATTAACTCTAGGTCCTACAGCTGTACGGAATTGAGCGCCCCAGTACGGCATGCTACGTATCGACTTATCATAGCCATAATAATCGCGTTGATAACCGCCGAAGAATCGCAAAGTACCATCTTTCCAAAGGTTGATAGGATCATGAGATACTTCTACCTTATAGTCCTTATGTACCCCCTTTACAGATCCTTCCTTCCAATAACCAATACTTGTTTCACCACGCAGTAAATGGAGATTTACCAATATGGTACGTATGTGTATCAAGACGTAATTCGCCGATTTTTTCTACCCATACAGTTTCATCATTATATTCATTGGATACTTTACTATACCCGATGGATGCAGTTCCCCAAAGGTAAGAAATAGCGATATCCAATTTGAGGCTTAAATCCGGCTTTTGAATACCATTTGTAATCAAAATACGCTTCACCAGATTTACCCAATGGAATTTCTGCATTACCACGCAATCAATGCCATCATCACTATTATAAATAGGACGAGGCATAATAGAAAATGCACTTACTTTTACCTTGTTTATCTCCACGTATAGATTTTGTATAAGATTTCAAGCTAAAAAGTTTAAAATTCTTGATGTAAAACTTGATGTTGAATTACTACCTTATCGCCAGGATAGATTTTAATGTCTTCACCTTCAATACGGTAATCAGGTGTATGCTTAAATGCCATCGCATGCTTAGACGTAATCATACCCTTCTCTATGGAACCAGTTTGTCCATCATAAGATAAGTTTTGACCCTTCACATAATATGGATCAGACCGCCTTGTGTATGACCTGCATCAAAATGTTGATCGCTAGTACGATAGGTCATAACATCACCAGTAAGGTCTTTTGTTTTACCACCATCTTCCAAATAGCGATATGGTCCATCTGCAGTCCTATACTCTGTAGTCTTAGTATTACCAGTAATGCGATTAGCTAATAATGTGCGATTACCTTGAGTAACCACTACATTACCAAAAGCATTTACATCGCCAGTACTACCGGAATATGTCATCTTATCTGCATCTACACGAGTTGGTAACTTTTCTGTCGGGCAGTAATCGGTGAAGCACCACGACGAACAACACGAATATTGCTGCGTTCAGGTGTCGAAGGTTGTTGCAGTTCACCTGGATAGGATTCAGATATACTATCTAAACTATCTTGATATGTAATTGAGTCTGAAGAAAATTCACGCCGGCCGGGCTAAACAAAGCAAGCATCTTTGCCACGAGCCATTGTACTCTTTGTTTCCTCATGGTTACTAAACTCCTCTATTGATTACGTTTACTACGACGATTGGTTGTGAAACATTTTCTGCTGTATCATTTGTATCTTCTACTTCTTCTGAATCAGCAGTATTTGTATCTTCTTCGTCAGTGTTCACAGTTGAATCATCTGCTTCATCCACAGTGCTATCTACGGAATCATCATTCGCAGTCGGTACTGTCACGGCTTCAGCTAATTCATCATCACTATGAGCTAACCCATCACCACCAATAACAAGACCTTGAATAGATACAGAGTCTTGAGGTTGAATAAATACAGTGGAGCCATTGCACACATGTACTTTAATGAAAGCACCACTACCAAACCAACAGGGCCAAGTGAAAGAACTGCACTGTACCATTGTAGAGGCAATTCAAATGCTTTAATTTCGCCCTTTGTTTTTTCCTTAGCCTCATTACCTTTGTGTACAGCAGTAAATTCTGTACCATCAATAGCAGGAACAGATTCAAAAGTTATATCTAATGCACCATTGACGTCCAAAAGAGCGCGCTTTTTTCAAGGATGTAATCGTTGCAGAACTCTATGCACTATGACCAATACATTGCCATCCGTCACATTTTCAGCAACAGAATTTAATTGTATCTCCTTCATGACTTGTTTTTTGTGGATACCGCATCATTTAGTGTTACCGCTGAACACGTGATCAGAAGATAGTGTTCCTACTTGATTTTGTAAGAGTTACATTACTACCATATACCTTGGTTTTAAGCTAATAATACGTTTTTTGTAATGAACCTGTTGAAATTCTACCATTCACTACGTTCCATCTTTTCAACACGTTCTACCGAGGAAACTATCATTAATGCTGTTTTGTATGTATATTCAAGTGCGTCCATTTCTTCACGCAATGAAATATTAGTACCACTACCTTCAACGGAATCATATAAAAAGAATCTGCATGTTTACTCAATGTAGCGGTATTGCCAGAAAATCAAATTTGCCGTATACAGTTTCATCCAATTGATTAATACGATCCACAACGGCACCATCTTGAGGTGCACCGCCATACAGTGCTTTCTAATACTTGTTTTTCCGTTACTGTACCAGGTGCAGCAAATGCGGTACCTGTCAACAAAGACGCCATCAAAAAAGTGTAAAGTACTTGCTTCTTCATATAATCCTCCACACCATCCTCTATGGGACATAATGTTAAACAGCACAATAGCACGGGCCTAAGACCGTGCTTTTGGTTTTCTGAATACTTCTAAGGAAGTATCTCAGTGGCCATTAAATTTTAAATCAATAAGTGCAGATACACTACACCTTGAACACAGGAAAGCGCCCACTGGATTTGTACTATCTACTGGTACTTGACCTTTAACTGAACCATGCCGTTAAAAAGCTACGCTTCAACGAGCAACAGCCTTAACTTGTTCGACACTAGATGCAGGGCCTGTTACTTGTGACAGCACCAATATACCCTTTTGTACCAATACTAATGATAAATTTACAACCTTTGTAGTATATTCAATTACTCAAGTTATTTTTGTTTAGTAATTTATTTAGAAAGAATCAATTTGTGGACCAAATTTACTAACTAGAATACCAACGCCACAATTTTAGCACCACCAAGGATACTACTTAAGCCGCCAGCTTGAGTGGTTAAATGCCACCAAATGCAGTTGTAGTTAAACAAATTCCTAGAACAGCGGTCATAATTTTTCATGATAAGCCTCCTAATAGATACTTATATTTTAACAAATTCTATATATTTCAGGTGAAAGCATAAATACTTACACTTAAAGATAGTAAAATTATATAAAAATACACGATTATTATGAATTTTATGCAATTTACTTAGCTATGTTTTAACGGCAATCATACAATTATAAACTTAAGACCACTTTCACCCAATAAATCTACTAGACGAACACCGCCAATCGATGTTTGTAGGCCTACTTTACCAATATTTTTATCCATGGTTACACCGATATGAGTCGCTTCACGGCCTTCTGGATAACTATGTAAAATATCTAGCACATCATTTGTTACAGACGGCTCTACAACTAAAACACATTTACCTTCATTTTGCTAAGTATAAAGGTTCGTAACCTAAAATATCACAAACGGAACGAACTTCATCATGAATGATAAACTTAGATTCCTCAACCTTTATGCCCACTTGACTTTGTTCGGCAATCTCTTTAGAACAGTACCCACACCACCGCGCGTAGGATCACGCAATAGTGCAACCTGAGGCCCTACTGCATTAAAACAGCATGAACCATATGGTTCAATGGAGCACAATCAGTCTTAACAGAGTCTGATAATTCTAGTCCAAATCGTTCTCCCATGACAGCTATAGAGTGATCGCAAAGATCCGGACAGAATGTCCATATTAGGTTTTTACGACATTCGGACCTATATTTATGCCATCTGGAATCATACCAATGCCGGCTGTATTGATATAAATTTTATCAACTTCACCTTTTTACGACCTTCACGTATCACCCGTCACAATTTGTACATTCGCAAGCTTTGCCATATCAGACATGGTGCTTAAAATCGTTTCTAATTCGTCGAAAGGAAGACCTTCTTCTAAAATCAAACCACAGCTAAGATATTGCGGAACAACCATTCATAGCTAGGTCTCGTTAACTGTACCGCATACAGCTAATTTACCTATATTACCACCCGGGAAAAAAGTGGGCTGTACAACATAAAATCTGTTGTAAGCCATTCGCCCAGATGATACTGGAAATTGTGCCCCATCATGTAAGGGAGCTAACAAATCATTAGTAAAATATTTTAATATAAATCGTTCTGTCAATTCGTGGCTAAAGCGGCCACCATTGCCATTAAACGAACTCGTTCCATTAATCCTCCCAAGCTAATCCGCCACTAGAAAAGCCATACTTATACCATGCAGCACAACTTCGCTTCTACAGATACCATACAAGCACCTACTGCATGATCCAGGGTGTGCAAGCTTTCCAAAAAGCGGACATTCATTAGGTTTTGATTAAACCTTGTAATACGCTCCCATTGACAGCCTTTAGGATCAGAGATGGTTTTTCTAACTGTATAGGTAATACCTTTTTCTGCATCTAGAAATGCGTAATCATCATTAAGCTGTAACCCAGAATTTGGAATTATACCAATACCACATGCATCATCACAAACATCGTATATTTCATTCATCATACGCACAGCCACAGGATTGCCTTCCTTCATAACAACAGAGTGATAGGTATTACCTACTTCAAAATGACCACTTTTCCGTTGTTCTAAAATATTGACGATAGCAGATAATATTTCTACTCCATCAAACCCAGCAATGCAGGATGGAGTTTTATACTCATCCGGTAAAAATTGATATGGTTTCGCCAATAATAACACTGACATGCCCTGGCAAGATAAAGCCATCAGCCCTGCTGTCCCGGTCTAATAAGGCGCGTAATGCGGGTGGAACCAATTTATGAGACACCAAGAATAATACATTTTTCTAAACCAGCCTGTGCTACAGCTTTCACAGTGGCACCGATGACAGCAATCGTCGTTTCAAACCCTATAGCTAAAAATACTATATATTTATCCGGGTGTTTTTACTTAGTTCCAACACTTCTAACGGCGTATAGATAACATGAATATGAGCACCCTGTGTTTGAGCTTCACTAAGACTACTATGAACTACCTGGCACCTTTTAGCATATCCCCAAAGGTTGCAATAATAACATCATCACGTTTGGCATACTCTAGAGCTTTATCCATATACACTTGGTCCGTTACACACAGGACATCCAGGACCACTGACTAATTCTATTCCCGATGGCAATAATTGTCGTAACCGCTTCTCTAAAAATAGATACTGTATGTGTACCACAAACTTCCATAAGTCGCACCCGTTCGCCAGGTGTATGTAATTCGCTAATGCGGCGTAATAAAGCATCAGCTGTTTTCTGTTTTTCCTGCAAAGTAAGCTTCTTCAAGTTCTTCCAACTCCCGGAAGGCATCTAAGGTTGCGCTTCGCTTCTTCTTCATCTACAATTTGAACTGCAAAAACCGGCATGTACTAATAACCAGTCTCCCACCTTTGCATCTGGCACGAGAAGCAAACTACAATCGCGCGTTGCACCTGTTAATTCTACTGTGCCAATGGCTTCATTAATAGAAATTAACTGTGCTGGTACTGCTAAACACATACGCCCTCCTTTTGTAAATATATCTTATACATCTATTTATAACTATTAATCCAAATATTTTGATTAATTTAAATTGTATCATCAAAAACTAAGAACTCTTATGTCAACCAATGATACGTTTATATATATGATGAGCAATCCACAATTGTCCCAACGATAAAACCACCATCATTACATGGTACTTTTTATTAATATATAATGTACCATGGTGCCATTTATGTTGTAAGGAGGATAATAGTCTGCGATTTTGAAAAACATACACCACCGATACATATACATCATCGATGCCATAGCGTTCACACACAAATCAGCTCAACTTCACAAATAGCAATGGCTAGTGTTTTATGGAAGCTCGCCGCTAACGAGGATATACTTTCACCTTGAGAATAGCCATCCATAATCTGTTGAACTTGAATCTGTGCGCATCATAGTTAAAATCTAACAATCGACCTTCTTCATTTGCACATGCAGATTCTAATGCTATGGCGATTTGTGCATCAAAAGAGTGTTCATTTCCTAAAGCCCAACAAACAACCAATTACATCAAATAATCTACCTGCACTAGATGTCATCATCATGGACATGTCTGATTGCAATGTATCAGAATTTGCCAGCTAACTTTGAGCAATGGTTAACCATTTTTGTATATATTGGTAACTCTTCTCATAATAATTCCGTAAGTACCATAAAGCTTGACGCCATGGTTCTTTTACCGCCACCCACCAGGCAAGACTGCATGTATATGGGCAACACGCATATACTCTGCCCCATAGCACAGCATAAATTCGCTGCCCCAAAATCGTATCATCGTCACCATACCCAGTGCCATCAAAAGCAAAATTCAGAACAGGATATTTTTAAATCGTATTCAGCCATAACAGCTGCGATGTGACTATGATGATGTTGGACCTCTATAGCCGGAAGATTTAGCGTTTTACTCTAATTGTCGACCATAATTAGAAGAGAAAAATGATGGATGCTTATCCATGACAATTGCTTTTCGGCTTCACATCAAACAGCCATTCATATCGTTCGATGGTCCACTCAAAGGTTTTCATGAGTTGATTCACTTGCTAAATCACCTATATGAGGTCCTAGCAATACTTCCTGCTTTTTATTAATCGCAAATGTATTCTTTAAATCACTACCCATGGCGAGTATCGAGTAGATGCTGTAATCGACTCACAATGAATGGGTTCAGGAATATACCCCGCGACTTCGACGAATTAAAA
>VOFG01004043.1_pt1 | contig 15734 bp, 27 predicted proteins | sample 5384171 | NCBI WGS metagenome assembly VOFG01 (sample SAMN12384726, study PRJNA508395) | human gut metagenome | isolation source: healthy gut F | host: Homo sapiens
GGAGGAAGAATGAGAAATAATACAAATTCGAATAAGTTCCTTGTGCAACCTCTCGATTTAATTCAAATCAAATTGTTGTTTTTTCCTCCATAATAGTCCTTGGTTAATAGTTTAACACAAAGCGGCTTTCGGCGCCTCTATCTATTTTATTTTTCCATCCTTTCGAGGTCTGCCTTTAGAACCTACAATCTGCAAAGCAGCACGGGTAATACCTCTGTAATACCTGAGCTGAAGTTGCGGGTACAGCATCTCTAGCCTCTACCACCTCTTCAAGTCTCTGATTTCAATTGCGAATTAATATCTCTCAACATACGTACAGAGATAATCTGTCCTGGTTTACCCGGATCCGAATCACCGGCTTCCAGTACCACTTTCTTCCGTAGATCGCATCGTTTCTTCCATGAACTCGCTTTTTGTCAACCACTTGATTTTCCAAGAATCTCGTATCTCCGGCATCTGAATCAACACCTTACGCATCATCTGGTGTACAATGATCTCGAAATGCTTATCGTTGATCTTCACACCCTGCATCCGGTATACATCCTGTACACTTCGTTCACGATATACTCCTGAACGTGATCGGTCCTCGGATATTCAAAATATCAGTCGGGGTAATTGCACCGTCAGATAACGAGGTACCGGCACGTACATAATCGTTTCTCCTGTACCAAAATCTGTTTATGACAAAGAAACCAGATATTTCTTCCACCTCTCCGGCTTTTTGATGTCACGATACTTCGCGATTACCGCGTTTGATCTTACCATAGTTACCTCACCGTCGATTTCCGATACAACGGCCGGATTCGACGGGTTACGAGCCTCGAACAACTCGGTTACACGCGGAAGACCTCCGTGATATCTCCTGCCTTACCAACAGCTCTGAATCTTGGCAATGGTACTACCGGCAGCAACCTCAGCCTCTTCCTTCACGACAATGTGGGCACCTACCGGTGTTGTAACTTTCACCGTGTTTCCTTCCGCATTGATAACAAAGCAGGCGCTTTCATCTTGTCTCGAACTCGATGATAATCATCTCCCTAAATCCGGTGGTTTCATCGGATTCTTCCCTTGTAGGTTTCACCCTCAATCAAGTTTTCCAACCCAACTCGTACCGGAGATTCGGTAATGATCAAAGCATTGAACGGGTCCCATTCGCAAAGCAATTCACCCTTGCTAATCTCCTGTCCATCCTTCACGAACAACTTAGCACCGTAAGGGATAGCATGGAAATCAATATAATATTCGTGTTCTTATCCAATATACGCAACCTCAAACGTCCTACAACCACGTCACAGTCGCTCCGTTATCTTTGCGTGTACTCGACAGAACGCAATTCTTCATACTCAACGTAACCATCATACTTCTCGCCTTTCAGCTTGAGTTTCTCGCTGGAAATATGCTTCCCGCGGTACACTCCCACGTGGAAGGCTGCTCCTCAATGTCAACTGAAGTACCCGGCTCACCGATAGACTGTGCGCGGCGATAACCCCGACAGCCTCACCCATCTGTACTTAGCTTACCGGTAGCCAGGTTACGTCCGTAGCATTGAACATACCTCTTTCTTTTCGTTTCTGCAAGTCAGTACAGAACGTACTCTACATGTTCGATCGTAGATTTCTCGATGGCTTCTGGCAATCTCTTCAGTGATTTCATCTCCTTGATTTTACCAATAACTCATCGTGGTGTGAGATTGGTAAATATCGTACAGACACACGTCCCAGGATTCTTCATACAGTGAAGCGACCACTTCCTCGCTATTTTGATAGCAGCGATAGTTACCCTCTCAACGCACCACAATCCCTCTCTCTGTGATTGTAATATCGTTAGCCACATCCACCAACGATTTGGTCAGGCAACCGGCATCTGCCGTTTCAGAGCCGTATTCGGCCAAACTTTACGGGCACCGTGGAGTAGAGATAAAGCACCCAACACGGACAATCCTCTTTGAAATTCGCCAAAATCGCCTTTGATAATCTGACCACTGGTAAAATCTGATTTCTCAGTGTTTCGCCATCAATCCACGCATACCGCCCAATCGACGGATTCGTTCACGGACCCACGGCCCGGAGTCACATCCTATAAATAGAGTTGAACCCTGATCGTCTTCGGCCAATTGTTTCATCAACGTATTGGTCAGCTTGGCGTTCACATGCGTCCAGATATCGATGATCTGATTGTAACGTTCGTTGTTCGTGATGAAACCACAGCAGGTTGTTCAGCAGACTTTCACTTCCTGGCTGCGCATCCTTCCTAAAATAGGCGTCCTTTCTTCCGGTACGATAGACGTCGGCCAGATTGAACGACATCCGCCCCTCGAATGCCATACGGTGCATCCCAGGGTCCTTGATATCATCCAGGAATTTGGCAGTCACATCAACTCCCGCAACGTTTGAACACATACTAATGATGTCACAATGACTTTGTAATCAAAGCGGCATTGATGTACGAAATTCTTCGGTGTAAACTGGTTCAGAATAACACGTCCACAGTCGTTTCCTCTGATCATATGGACATATTCTATTTCCTGCATGATCGACATCCTTGATCTTCACCTTATCTGAGCATGCAAATCTACCGCCTTTTCATTCAGTGCGATGATCACCTCCGGTGAATAGAATTTCAATCCTTCTTCCCCTTTAGCTCCCTTACGCGGTTTGTGATATAATACAAGCCGAGCACTATATCCTGCGAAGGCACTGTAATCGGTGCCCCATTAGCAGGGTTCAGGAATGTTATGTGCACAAAGCATCAGGATCTGAGCTTCTCCAGAACAGCTTCATTACCCAGCGGCAAGTGAACGGCCATCTGGTCACCGTCGGAAGTCGGCATTGAATCCGGTACAAGCCAGCGGGTGCAAACGGATAGCCTTTCCCTTCGATCAATTTCGGCTGAAGGCCTGAATACCCAAACGGTGAAGGGTCGGAGCACGGTTCAATACCGGATGACCTTTCAATACGTTTTCCAGAATATCCCAAACCACCGGATCACGACGGTCTACGATTTTCTTGGCACTCTTCACGGTCTTCACGATACCCCTGTTCTGATCAGCTTCCGGATGATAAACGGCATATATAATTCGGCTGCCATATCTTTCGGCAAACCACATTCGTGCATTTTCAGGTCCGACCCACCACAATAACCGAACGGGCCGAATAGTCGACACGTTTACCGAGCAAAGTTCTGACGGAAACGTCCTTGTTTACCTTTCAAACTGTCGGAGAGTGATTTCAACGGGCGGTTATTCTCGATCTTAACGGCATTGGATTTTGGAATTTGTCGAACAATGAATCGACAGCTTCCTGCAACATATCGTTTTTCATTACGCAGGATCATCCGGCGCCTTAATTTCGATCAACCGTTTCAGAGACGGTTATTCCGGATAATGACCCGACGGGTACAAATCGTTCAGGTCGGAAGAAGCGAAACGTCTCCGTCCAACGGTACCAACGGACGCAATTCCGGTGGGAATTACAGCCAGCACCTTCACGATCATCCATTCGGGTTTATTCACCTCTTGCTTTCACGGAAAGCTTTCTACCACTTGCAGACGTTTCAGCGCTTCGTTTTACGTTGCTGAGAAGTCTCGTATTGGCTTTATGACGTAATTCGTAAGACAGATCGTCCAAATTCAGACGTTCCAACAACATCTGAATCGCTTCTGGCACCCATCTTAGCGATAAATTTATTCGGATCGTCATCGTCCAGATGCTGATTGTCATATAAGGCAGAGCATCTGCGATGTCCAGGTATTCCTCTTCCGTGAGCATATCCAGCTCAGCGATTCCTTTTCAGACATAATACCCGGTTGTACCACGATATAACGTTCGTAGTAAATGACAGCATCCAATTTCTTGGAAGGTAATCCTAACAGATATCCGATCTTGTTGGGGAGGATTTGAAATACCAGATATGAGCCACCGGAACGACCAGCTGGATATGCCCCATCCGTTCACGGCGTACTTTTCTCCGTCACTTCCACACCACAACGGTCACAAACGATACCTTTATAACGGATGCGTTTGTATTTACCCGCAATGGCACTCGTAATCCTTTACCGGACCGAAAATCCGCTCACAGAACAGACCGTCGCGTTCAGGCTTATAAGTACGGTAGTTGATGGTCTCGGGCTTCAACACTGTCCGCTGGAGTGTTCCAGAATTTCCTCAGGAGAGGCCAGTCCGATAGCAATTTTTGTAAAGCTCTTGGGCTTGTTGGTATTATCTATTTCTAAAAGCCATAATTTTTGAGTTAAAGGCTAAAAGCTAAAGGCTAAAGGCTTATTACCTATAGCTTTTAGCTTATAGCTTTTACATTATATCAAGTTCACGCTAATCCCAGTCCTCTCAGCTCATGCAACAATACGTTGAATGATTCGGGCAGACCGGGGTAGGCATAGGCTCCTTTTACGATATGCTCGAAGTTTTTTGGTACGGCCCATTACATCGTCAGACCACGGTCAGGATTTCCTGCAGGATATGAGCAGCTCCTGAAAGCCCAGAGCCCAAACCTCCATCTCACCTAAACGCTGCCCACCTGAATTGAGCTTTACCACCCAAAGGCTTTGTGTAATCAACGAGTACGGTCCGATCGAACGGGCATGCATTTTATCATCTACCATGTGCCCCAGTTTCAGGGAAGTAGGTCACTCCTACTGTCGCCGGCTGGTCGAAACGTTCACCGGTACCACCGTCATACAGGTAGGTTGTACCGTAACGAGGCACACCGGCTTTATCGGTAAGGCGTTGATATCGTCCAGGCTTGCACCGTCGAAAATCGGAGGCGAATTTCAATCCAATTCTTTACCGGCCCAGCCCAATACAGCTTCGGAAAATCTGTCCCAGGTTCATACGGGAAGGGTACACCCAACGATTCAAACAAATATCCACCGAATACCGTCGGCCAGAACGGCATATCTTCAACCCTTACAACGCGGGATACGATACCTTTATTACCGTGACGTCCTGCCATCTTATCACCGATCTGCAATTTACGTTTTTCGCTACATGTAAACTTTAGCCATTTTGATGATGCCGGAAGGAAGTTCGTCTCCGACAGTAGCATTATATTTTTTTACGCTTCATCTGTCCTTCGATCTCCTTGTATTTGATCACAAAGTTGTGCAGCAAATCACTGATCAATATCGTTCTTCTGTTTATCTGTCGTCCACTTGTTCATGGATTTTTCCAGATAATTCAGATTTTGCAAGGTTTTCAGCGTAAACTTCACGCCTTTCGGAATAACATCTTCGTTCAGGTAATTCTTCACTCCCCTGAGAAGTCTTCCCATTGGTCAGTTCGAACAATTTGTCGATCAGCAAATCGGTTAAATCGCCTACTTTCCGTTCGAATTGTTCGTCGATTTCAGCCAGGATCGTCTTACCTGCAGCTTTCGATTTCCGGTCGCCGATCATCCGCTGGGAACAATTTTTATCGATAATGACACCGCTCAGTGAAGGAGAAGCTTTCAGAGAAGCATCTTTCATCACCGGCTTTATCACCAGAAGATCGCACGCAGCAATTTTTCTTCGGACTCGGATCGGATTCTCCTTTCGGGGTAATCTTACTGATCAGGATATCTCCCTTTGAACACGGGCTCCGATGCGGATAATACCGTTTTCATCCAGATCCTTCGTAAGCATCTCACTGACATTGGGGAATATCGGCGGTCAACTCTTCCAAACCTCGTTTCGTTTTCGCGCACTTCCAGTGAATATTCGTCCACATGAACAGAACCAAATACATCATTTATGAACGATATTTTCAGAGATCACGATAGCATCCTCTATAGTTATATCCTTTCCAGGGCATATAAGCCACTTTCAGGTTCCGTCCGAGTGCCAATTCACCTCCTTCCGAAGAATATCCTTCGGTCAGGATTTCCCCCTTCTCTCCGCGCTGTCCTTTTGGACTATCGGTTTAAAGTCATGGTCGTACCTGGTTGGTACGTTTATATTTCGCGGGACATACTCTTTCGTATCCCTGTTCAAAAGCTTACAAAACGTTCTTCTTCGGTCTGGTCGTATTTGGATCACGATCCGGCGTCCATCCACGAAATCGACAACCCCAGGTCCTTCTGCGACGATCTGTGTCTGGGAATCCGCACCAAAGCGCCTTCCCAAACCGGTTTCTATAATCCGGGCCTGCGGCTTGATGATAGGCACAGCTCGACGCATCATGTTAGACCCCATCAAGGCACGGTTGGCATCGTCATGTTCCAGGAACAGGAATCAAAGAAGCGGCGATAGAAGCAATCTGATTAGGTGCAACGTCCATCAGATTAACATTCGATCTCTTCAACCGGGAAGTCCCGTCTTTTCTGGATTTAGCCTGTTTGTTCTAGAAGTGACCTTCGTCGTCGATCTTCGCATTCGCCTGAGCGATTACCAGTCCTTCCTCTTCCTCTGCCGATAAATATTTCACCCCTTCCGGTGACAGATCCACCACTACCGGCCTCCACCTTCCGGTAAGGAGTTTCGATAAATCCTAAATCGTTGATTTTTGCATATACACAAAGTGAAGAAATCAAACCGATATTCGACCTTCCGGGGTCTGATCGGACAAAGTCGTCCGTAGTGGGTATAGTGAACGTCACGCACCTCGAATCCCGGCACGGTCACGGAAAGACCACCAGGTCCTAAGGCCGACATACGACGTTTATGTGTAATCTCAGCCAGCGGGGTTCGTCTGGTCCATAAACTGTGACAGCGCATTCGTTCCGAAGAAGAGTTGATCACAGAAGACAGGATCTTGGAATTGATCAGATCTTACCGAGTAAACACCTCATTGTCACGAACGTTCATCCGTTCACGGATTGTGGCCGGGCCATACGGGCCAGCCCGACACCGAACTGATTGTACAACTGTTCGCCTACAGTACGTACACGACGGTTGCTCAAGTGGTCGATATCATCTACATCTGTACGGGCATTCAACAGCTTGATCAGATATTTGATAATCTCGATCATATCTTCTTTGGTCAGCACCCGAACAGCCGGATCGGTAGAAAGTCCCAATTTTTTATTCAACTTGTAACGTCCAACATCTCCCAGGTCGTAGCGCTTGTCAGAGAAGAACAATTTATCGATAACATCACGGGCAGTCGCTTCGTCAGGTGGTTCTGAGCTACGCAGCTGTCTATAGATGTGCATCACTGCTTCTTTTTTCCGAGTTACACGGGTCTTTTTGCAGTGTATTGTATATAATGGCATAATCTGCCAGATTTTGCTTTTCTTTATGCAACAGAATCGTCTTTGCACCTGAATCGACGATTGCATCAATATGTTCATTTTCCAGAACAGTTTCCTGGTCCACAATGATTTCGTTACGCTCGATAGAAACCACCTCACCGGTATCTTCATCCACGAAATCTTCAATCCCAGATTTCAAAACACGAGCAGCCAACCGTCTGCCAACGACTTTCTTCAACCCCGTACGGGAAACATTCACTTCATCAGCCAGACCAAATATTTCAAGAATATCCTTATCCGTTTTCAAAACCGATAGCTCGTAACAAAGTGGTTACCGGCAATTTTTTCTTCCGGTCGATATACGCATACATCACGTTGTTGATGTCCGTAGCAAACTCGATCCAGGAACCTTGAACGGAATAATTCTGGCGGAATAAAGCGGTACCATTCGCATGAATACTCTGCCCGAAAAAAACACCGGAGACCTGTGCAACTGAGAAACGACCACGCTCTGCTCCATTGATCACGAAAGGTACCTTTCGGGGTCATATACGGAACATTTCCTAAATATACATCCTCGATAACGGTATCAAAATCTTCATGTTCCGGATCTGTACAGTACAACTTCTGTTTCGCCTTCAAGGGAGCGCCATAAGTCAATCCCTGACCCAGACACTCCTCGATCGTGTAGCGAGGCGGATCTATAAAATAGTCCAAAAATTCCAGAACAAAATTGTTCCGAGTATCAGTAATAGGAAAATTCTCCTTGAAAACCGTATACAGGCCTTCGTTCTTTCTGTTTCTCAGGCGTCGTACCCAATTGAAAAAAGTCCTGAAAGACTTTAATTGCACTTCAAGAAAATCAGGATATTGCAACTGATTCTTTATCGATGCAAAGCTTATTCTATTGTTTGAATTATATGAAGACATCTAATTATTTTTTGAACCTAAACAATCATAACAACAAAATGGTTTAGAGTCACATGAGACTCTAAACCTGGAAAACCAACCGGTTTTATTTTATTTAAGTTCAACTTCAGCTCCTGCTTCTTCTAATTGAGTCTTCAGCGTGTTAGCCTCTTCTTTAGAAACTTTTTCTTTCAATGGAGCCGGAGCCTTGTCAACTATTTCTTTAGCCTCTTTCAATCCAAGACCGGTCAATTCTTTCACTAACTTAACAACAGCTAATTTAGCAGCACCAGCTGACTTAAGAATTACATCGAATTCAGTTTGCTCTGCTTCAGCGGCAGCAGCACCACCAGCTGCAGGAGCAGCAACAGCTACAGCAGCAGCTGCAGGTTCGATTCCGTACTCTTCTTTAAAATATCAGCTAATTCTTTTACGTCTTTTACGGTGCAAGGTTTACTAGCTCTTCTGCAAGTTTTTTTTTTTTTTTTTCAAATCTGCCATTTCTATACTATTTAAAATTGTTTGTTTACTAAACTATAAAAATTATTCTTTTTCAGAAAGTGTTTTAACAACACCAGCGATAGTATTTTGTCCGGATTGCAATGCGGAAATAACATTCTGCATCGGGCCTGCAACATTGCGATAATGTCTGCAAGCAACTCCTCTTTAGACTTGATACTGATCAACGATTCAAGCTGATCTCGCCAACATAAGCACATTCTTCTACGAATGCGGCCTTGAATACCGGTTTGTCTTTAGTCTTACGGAATTCTTTAATCAGTTTTGCAGGACCGTTTCCGGTGTCGCACAACATGATTGCGCTATCGCCTTTCAACGCGGAAAAAATTTCCTCGTAGTTGTTGGTAGCGTTTTCCAAAGCCTTTTCAACAACGTGTTCTTCACTTGCACCAGTTTGATGTTAGCATCAAAGCAAGCCCGACGCAAAGCCTGAGTGTCTACCGCGTCAAGACCGGAAATGTCACTAACATACAAGTGCTTGTAAGAATTCACTTGCTCCGTCAAGGTTTCTATTACGACTTTTTATCTTCTTTTTCATACTACTGAAGTCCTTTTTAGATTACTACATTAATCAAGTAAAGTCTTTTGGTCTACTTGAATACCGGGACTCATCGTATCTTGACAGATACACGCTCTTGATATAAGTACCTTTAGCGGCAGCCGGTTTCAATTTATTGATCACGTTCAAGAATTCTCTAGCGTTCTCCATAATCTTGTTCGGCTCGAATGTAACTTTACCAATAGAAGCGTGAATAATACCGAATTTGTCAACTTTAAAGTCGATCTTACCAGCCTTCACCTCGGTTACCGCTTTCCCGATTTCCGGGGTTACAGTACCACTCTTCGGATTTGGCATCAATCCACGCGGACCCAAAATTCTACCAAGAGCACCTACTTTACCCATTACAGAAGGCATCGTGATGATGATATCGATGTCGGTCCAACCGCCTTTCAATTTCTCGATATATTCATCTAATCCAACGTAATCGGCTCCGGCAGCCTTAGCTTCTTCCACCTTGTCAGGCGTACACAAAACCAAAACTCTTACTTGTTTACCGGTTCCATGAGGTAAAGTACATACACCGCGAACCATTTGATTGGCTTTACGCGGGTCTACACCCAGACGAACGTCTATGTCAACTGACGCATCAAACTTCGTGAAAGTGATTTCCTTCACAAGCTGTGCGGCCTCGTCGATAGAATATACTTTTTCCACCTTCGATCTTCGCTAAAGCTAACTTCTTATTTTTTGTCAGTTTACTCATTACGTTTGAAGTGTTACAAGTTCATTAAAAAGGTCTGTCACCGGTTACGGTTATACCCATACTTCTGGCGGTACCAGCTACCATACTCATTGCTTTCTCGATTTCAAAAGCGTTCAAATCTTTCATCTTGTCCGTAGCGATTGCTCTCACTTGATCCCAAGTGATAGAGGCCACTTTCTTACGATTAGGCTCTGCGGAACCGGATTTGATTTTAGCAACTTCCAAAAGTTGAATAGCAACAGGAGGTTGTTTTGTAATAAAATCAAACGATTTATCACCATACACCTGTATAATTACCGGGATGATCTTTCCTGCCTGCTCTTGAGTTCTAGCGTTAAATTGCTTACAGAAGTCCATGATATTGACTCCCTTAGAACCTAACGCCGGTCCTACTGGAGGCGAAGGATTAGCAGCTCCGGCTTTAATTTGCAGCTTGATAATAGCTTCAACTTGTTTTGCCATGATTGTTTTTAATCAAATAATTGTTATTCTTTTTCTACCTGCATGAAACTTAATTCAAGTGGTGTTTTCCGTCCGAAAATCTTGACAATTACTTTCAATCGTTTCTTGTCCGTATTCACCTCCTCTATCACACCGGTAAAACCATTAAACGGTCCGTCAGTCACTTTAACCGACTCGCCAACGAAATAAGGGATACTTATTTCTTCTGGTTGTTCCGCAAGTTCATCTACAGTACCCAAGATCCGGTTTACTCAGCTTGTCGCATCGGCACGGGGTCTCCTCCTTTGGTTTCCCCAGGAAGCCGATCACATTCGTGATGTCACGAAGTATGTGGGGATTTCTGCAACGGGTGCGACCTCTATCAACACGTAACCCGGATAAAGATTTCGCTCACTGCTATACTTTTTCCCGTTACGCACCTGATACACCTTCTCTGCAGGTACTAAAACCTGTGAAACGTAATCCTGAAGCCCTAAACTGGCGATTTCGTTCTCGATGTACTCCTTTACCTTCTTCTCTTTTCCTCCAATGGTCCGAAGCACATACCATCTTCTTTTTCATTTCAGCCATGTTAGACCTCCAAGATTTTTAGTAAAACAAATTATATATACCGGTCACGATATGTCTGAACGAAAAATCCATTGCAAAAAATGCACAACGCTATGATAACGGAAGCAATCATCACGATCGTTGCACTACTCTGGAGCTCAGACCACGTAGGCCAAGTTACTTTATTCACCAGCTCGTTATAAACATCTGATATATAACTTTTAATCTTCATTTGTTCTATATTTAATTTGCACGGGGGAGAGGTTCGAACTCCCTGACCCTCGGTTTTGGAGACCGATGCTCTACCAACTGAGCCACTCGGTGTTTAAGCCGACCGAAGCCGGCTCATTATTTTAAATTTCAAATTTTAATTCCGAATTTACAATTTAAAATCATTAAATCTAAAATTGTATTAGTCTAAGATCTCAGTGATCTGACCAGCACCTACGGTCCTACCACCTTCACGGATAGCGAAACGCAAACCTACGTTACAAGCTACCGGAGTGATCAACTCAACGGTGATCGTCAAGTTATCACCAGGCATTACCATCTCAAGCGTCCTTCCGGAAGAGTGATCTCACCAGTAACATCCAAGGTACGGATATAGAATTGAGGTCTGTATCTGTTGTGGAACGGAGTGTGACGACCACCTTCTTCTTTCTTCAAGATATAAACCTCAGCTTTGAATTTATCGTGCGGTTTAACAGAACCCGGTTTTGCCAATACCATACCACGTTTGATCTCGTCTTTGTCGATACCACGAAGTAACAAACCAACGTTATCACCAGCTTGACCTTCGTCAAGAATCTTACGGAACATCTCAACTCCGGTACATACGGTTTTCTTACCATCAGCACCCAAACCGATAATTTCCAACTCATCACTCTGTGTGAACGATACCAGTTTCAATACGACCGGTAGCAACAGTACCACGGCCAGTGATAGAGAATACGTCCTCAACAGGCATCAAGAATGGTTTATCAACGGCACGTTGCGGCAACTCAATCCAGTTGTCAACTGCATCCATCAACTCCATTACTTTTCTTCCCATTTTGCTTCTCCGTTCAATGCTCCAAGAGCTGAACCTAAGATAACCGGAGTATTATCTCCATCATATTGATAGAATGACAACAACTCACGAACCTCCATCTCAACCAACTCCAACATTTCCGGGTCGTCCACCATATCCACCTTTGTTCAAGAATACAACGATTCTCGGAACGTTTACCTGACGAGCCAAAAGGATGTGCTCACGAGTCTGAGGCATCGGACCATCAGTAGCGGCACAAACTAAGATAGCACCGTCCATCTGAGCAGCACCAGTTACCATGTTCTTTACATAGTCGGCGTGTCCGGACAGTCAACGTGTGCATAGTGACGATTTGCAGTCTGGTATTCAACGTGAGAAGTGTTAATGGTGATACCTCTCTCTTTTTCTTCCGGAGCGTTATCGATAGAATCGAATGAACGTAATTCAGAAAGACCTTTTTTTGCCAATACCGTAGTGATAGCAGCCGTCAAAAGTAGTTTTACCGTGGTCAACGTGACCGATAGTACCAATATTTACGTGTGGTTTGGACCTGTCAAAATGTTCTTTAGCCATAACTCTAAAACAATTTTTATTATTAAACAATTTATCTCAATAACTCAATTTCATGCAAGCAACTCGCTGTTTACCTGGAAATTACCCAGACAAGTGCGAGAAAACCCATTTAATTTGGCTTGCAAATGTACAAATTAAAATCATATCTCACAATAAATGAGATCATTTTTCTTAATTTTCTCTTTTTTCTTTCGCTTTAACAAGTTGCCTCTTTAATACATCGTACAACTCGTCCACTGTTTCTTCAAAAGTTTTCGCGTTCTTTTTAGCGAACACGTCTTGCCCTTTGACATCAACATGCACCTCGGTTAACTTATTTTCCAGATGATCGTCTTTTTTCCAACTTCAACGTCACATCTATACTCATAATTCCGTCGTGATACTTCTCCAATTTCGAGAACTTCTTATTAATGAACTCCTCCAACACTGGATTTACTGAAAAACCTACAGGATTAATTCTAATGTCCATATCGTTTCCTCCCTATAATTTATGCTCGCGGGTGAGCTTGTTTAAAAATCTTCAACATCTTCTCCACAGAGTTGTGAGTGTACACCTGAGTAGCTGCCAAGTTGGAATGCCCCAGCAATTCTTTAATTCCTGAATCGGCGCACCGTTATCCAACAGGTGCGTGGCAAAGAATGTCGCAACACGTGCGGGCTGCGTTTTGCTAAAAAGAAGTATGTGATTCCAGTTCTTTTCGTCACCAAACGATAAACAAAATTAGCGTAAAGCGGCTTTCCCTTATCGGTCACGAAAACATATCATGCTCCCCTTCCACCACGCGACTCCGGGCATCCAAATAACATTCGATGTCCTGCATCAACTCGGTCACGATCGGGATTTCTCGCCATTTTCCACCTTTCCCGAAAACACGAATACAACGCCGTGAAAGATCAACATTCCCCACCTTCAATCCAATAATTTCAGAACGCCTCATCCCTGTATCATAAGCCATCAACAAGATCAAGAAATCTCTCAATCCGGAAAAACCTTTCTTTTTTTCCGCGTCATCCAGCGTACATTCCATCTCCTCTTCCCTCACGAAAACCGGTAATCGTTTCGGCAATTTCGGCCCGCTGATATTCTCGGCGGGATTCACCTCTATCACTTTCTCTTTTTACAAGGAAACGGAAAAACGCCTTTATACTGCTCAACTTACGCTTACCGGAAGCGGCACTTAACTTCCCTCTGGCACCGTTCACCCTCAGGATCTCCCCTCATCTCTGCCACGACCCATTCTTCTGACGAGCTTGGTCGTCACTGAGAAAAAAATCCTCATTACTCCTTTCCAATCCACAAAAATTCGTAGAACTGATACAAATCCGCCTTATACGCGATGATCGTATTTTCCGAGTAACGTTTCACGCTACTCAAATATTTCAAGAACAATTCTATCTGTATCATTTCTACTATTTTAATAACGTAAGCAAGTTACGTTTTTTGTTTGGAAAAACAAAGAAAGTGATCGTTTTATTCTTCCGCTTGTTGCAAAGATTGACGATAGGCAGCCTTCATCCGGGCCATTCTATTTCTAATAGACGGCTTGGTGAAAGCCTGACGATCTCTCAGTTCTTTAATCACGCCGGTTTTTCGAATTTTCTTTTGAATTTTTTCAGTGCCCTCTCGATATTTTCGCCTTCTTTTTAATGGTACAATTATCATGATTTACAATTTAAAAAATGAATACTTATTTTATAATAAAAAATCCGGCAACACCATTATGTGCTGTTTACTAATTAAATATATGTATATTTTTTACTATCTCAAAATAATTGACCACCCCTTTCAAGCGGATTGAAGTTCATATTAAAAAATTCGAAAACTGGTCACAAAGGTAAATCAATTAATCGAGATATAAAATAAAATTTCGTTTTTAGTGTTCTGAATACAAACAAGAAGAAATGAAACCGCCTCTTTCCTCGAGGCGGTTTCATGGATCGACTTAAAACGAGAAGGAGTTAACAGATCCTCTCGCCGTTAAGTATCAAACTTAAAGCCCTGTGCATTTTTTTACCAGCAGAGAAGCACATCGCTAAAACAAAGATTTAGAAAGGGCTTAAATGAAAAAAAGGGGGGGCTCGCTCGCCGCTGTCATCCCCACTCATTGACCTCGCCCTCCTTACCTGCCCAACAAGTCTATTTTTTTCCAGATAGCTAATATACTACACCACACACTCAAATTACAAATACAATCGTATCAAAATCAATTTTATCGAAGATAAATGCTAGAAGAATGCAGGATGAATGCTCCGTGGTTTAAATGAACTACCAGTAAACAACCAAAGAGAATAATAGATTGACATAGCTTAAAGCTGGTACTACACCAGACTTTTACCAAAGTAATAATCTCCTTCTGCTCTTTTTAGCTCCCTTCCATCGCCCTTTTCATAGCCCATTCCCCATAAGCGAACAACGGAACGAAGAGCTTAATGAAAGACTCACGCCAGATTATTACTTCGGTATTTCAAGAGAATTACAGTGGTACATCAGGGATTCAACAAGTCCTTACATTAATAATCAAGTATCCCATTGATCATATCCAGATAAGCTTTCGCTTTTATATTTTCGGGATTTATACGCATCACCTCATTCAGATGGTTTATCGCTTGCGTTGTCTCCCCCCATGGCGTTATACACCACACCCAGCTCCAACAGCACGAGTTCCCGTTCTCCTTCATTCTGTTCTAACATTTGCCGGAGCATGGCAATTGCTCCTTCCTGATCGCCTTGTTTTGCCAGTTGTTTGCGTCTTCTATATTCATTGTTATTTTTACTTTTTATAAATATCCGTCTCAAAGGTAGCAATATTTTTCACGGCATCCTCCACCTTCAAGACAAGCCTGTTTTTTCTTTCACGAAAAAACGGGTTCATTTATGTTACCTTCCAGCAGGCGATTTTTCGCATCATACGTGAACAAACACCATTTCCCGTTCACCTCGTCAACCATCCGGATAAGCCCGAAGAGATGCCCGACGAACCGTGTACTCGTCAACCCATCCGGAATCGGATTTTCAGCCCGACCTTCCCCATGTAAAGAATAACCGGGGCAAAGCCGTGTCCTTGACGAACCGTGTACTCACCCAACACCCGGGGGAAATGCCTCAAGCCCCTCTTCCGACCATCGGGTCTTCAAGGCAGAAAAACGATTATTTTTCTCAACAAACAAATCACAGACTTTCTGGGAAACTTCCGTCAACCACCAACCGGGCATTTTTCATCAACGGGTATATTTGCTTCCCC
>VOFG01004861.1_pt1 | contig 15726 bp, 29 predicted proteins | sample 5384171 | NCBI WGS metagenome assembly VOFG01 (sample SAMN12384726, study PRJNA508395) | human gut metagenome | isolation source: healthy gut F | host: Homo sapiens
TATGGAGGAGTACCGCCAGCTGGATGATGACGACCGCGAGGGCGTGCTGGATTATCGACGGATATGCCGCTGTATGAAGAAGTGACGGTTGGCGGGCGGGACTACCTGCTGCTGCATCGCGGCATATACGATTTTACGCCCAATCTGATCTGGACGAGCTGGCACCGGAGGACTTCTTCTCCGAGTCGCGGATCCCTGCCGACACTTTACGGACAGAATCACGGTCGGGGGCATATGCCCACCGCCGAGACATAAATACCGAGCCGCGCATTTACCGCGGGAACGGCATTATTTTTCATTAACTGCGGACTGGCGCAGGGTGGCAGACTCGGCTGCCTGCGGTTGGAAGGGACGGGCAGAATTCTATGTCATGACAGGAGAAAAACAACGCAGGGCAGGGCGGGAAATCCGCCGGGACGGGCGCGGTATATACCGTTTCGATCACGGATTTGAGCAACCTCGGCTACGGCGTCGGGCGGTTGCCTGCGGACGGGGATGCCCCGAGCATCGGACGCCGGCCAGCAGGGGCTGCCGGCAAGGTGATCTTTGTCCGGGGCGCTGTCACGGGCGATACGGTGGAGACAGCCGTCATCAAGGGAGACTGCGGGGTATCTGGTCGGGCGGCTGGTGCGCGTGGTAACGCCGTCGCCCCTGCGTGAGCCGGCGCAGTTCTGTACCGCGCCGGAGGCGCGTGCGGCGGCTGTGTGTTCCGGCATCGACCTACGCCGCCGAGCTGGAATCCAAGCATCGGCGGGTGCAGAGCGCCTTCCGGCAGGCGGGGCTGGCAGATGTCCGTGTCCCTGCCGCCGCTTTCGACAGGCAGGACGGCGGGCTATCGCAACAAGGGGATGTACCCGGTGCAGGCAGGCAGAAGCGGGATGCAGGCGGGCTTTACGCCGCGAAGTCGCACAGGCTGATTCCGTGCGCCGATTGCGCGCTCCAACCGCCGGCGTTTGCCGGTGTGGTCGGGACGGTGTGCCGCTTTGTGACCGCGAGCACATTCCCGCTTATGACGAAACAACCGGTGCGGGGATTTTGCGGCATATCTACCTGCGCACTACGGCGGCAGGAGAGATCATGGTCTGCACTGGTTATCAACGCCGACGGTCTGCCGGGCGGGCGCGCAGCAGAGGCACGACTGGTGGACTGCCTGCTGGCGGAACAGCCGCGCACGGTCAGTGTCCTGCTCAACATCAACCGCAGGAATACCAACGTTGTGCTGGGTGAGCAATACAGGAAGCTGTACGGATCCGGCTGGATCGAGGACACGCTGTGCGGACTGCGCTTCCGGCTGTCGGCGGGGTCATTCTATCAGGTCAACCGCGAGGGCGCACGAGCTGCTGTATGAAACGGCTGCGCGCATGGCGGAGGTTCGCGGAGGCGGTAGAGCCTGTGGGACCTCTACTGCGGCGCGGGAACCATCGGACCGTCAGCTATGCGGACGGGCCCCAGCACGGTGACGGGCGCACTTTGTTCGGAGGCGGTGGCGTGCGCGGAGCAGAACGCCCGCTGCCGAACAGGGGGGCGGATTCCGCCTGATGCGGCGCATTTTTCTGCGCCGACGCGGGGGATGCCGCCGCGCTGTTTGCCGCTGCCGACGGGGGCGGCGCCCGCACCGATATGAAATCTCGATATGTTCCCGCGGACGGGGCATGTGGAGACGGTGGTTTTGATGTCAAGGGAAGATAAGTAAAATTAAGAAATTGAAACATATCTACTGTAAAAGCGGTCGGAAGGTTTAGACTGTGGATTAGATGTCGTGGGTTGTGGCACTAGGATAGATGTTATCTAGGGTGCAAACTCAATTTGAGTGAGTGATTTAGATGTTGTCTAATCCGGAACTCGACTGTTGGCAATATAGCAGGCAGTGGATTAGATGTTATGGAAGGAGTTGTATATATGGCAATTAATTATAAAGACCTTGAAAAAAAGCACTTTGCACAGAATAAGGTCTATAATGCTTGGCAGTATGTTCAGAGTTTGAATGAAACGTTGATGTATATGAATGTATCTTATGAGATGTTAAAGAAAGGCATGAGCACAGAATTTCGGTATTACAACAAGTTCAGAATGAGAAATTTGTAGAACTGAGAAATTCTGGAGAAGCAAGCTTATAAAGTTTCTGATATGCAAAGGACCAATTTAAATGTTGGCGGTTACGAATTAGACGATATTATATTCTTGAGAAAACAGCGATGGAATTCTTCCATTACGGAAGGGTAAGCATGGATGTATTATTTCAATTGATAAATGCAGCTCTTTTAGGTGATGAAGCTTTTGATGTTGAGGATAAAGGATTATTAGGTAAGCTTTTGAAGAAATTAAATCAAAAGCCGAGTTTGTAACGTTACTTCAATTGATGGATGCAAACAAAATGATACTAGATTTCAGTATTTAATGGCATTTGATAACTATATTAAGCATATTAAAACGATACTAATATCAGTTAAAAAAAATAGCATATTTATAGGCAATCAGGATATTTTCAAAATTAACGCATTCTCATATGGTGGCGTTAATTATGGTGAAGTAAATGCACTCGATAAGATTTTAGAATTACGTGATTATGTATACGCAACGGTCGATGTTTTGCTCAAGAACTTTACAGCAAATCCCAAATTGTATAGCCAATAGTCAGCGAATTCAGGAAATTCATTATAAGCAGGTATTTACAGAAAAAGATGGTAAGACCTATGTGAATTACATTTCATTTTTTATCGATGTTCCAAATGACATTTCAAACTTGCCAACCGAAATAAAGGTTTATCCGTTGATTGTGAAACCTAATGATGATTTTTACAGTTTTGATTTTAAGTTTGATAAAATCTTTTTATTAGAAAGTCAGGAACAGAAGAAGATAATATCTTAGGTGTTGCAACGCTTAAAAATGACGTAAATTCCAATGAATTCTATAGGGTTTATAAGGTTAACGCATGCAGGCAAATAGATTACAATTTATATATTGCCACTTTTGGAGATACATACCAATCGCAGAAACTTAATATGAATATCTACGCTATGAATGGTGTTATGTTATTTATAAACGAGAATTCTAATAAAAGTCCGAATGAAGAATAAAAGAAAAGCTCCCCATCACCGGATTTTGTTCCAGTGGTGAGGAGCCTTGTTTTATATGCTTATCTTTTCCACGTCGACCCTATGGCGACATCAATCAGGAGCAATCGAGCCATTTGGAGAAAGTATGTCTGCTATCCATGGAAAACCCCTGATATTCCGCATCTATTGCGAAAACGGCAGAACATAACGGCAAGGAGCGCACCGCGCGGTGCGCCCTTGCCAAGCAGACAGTAAAAAACAAATCCGAACCAATTTCGACCTGCGAAATAGTTCGGATTTGTTTCGTTTGGTGACCCCAGCGGGAATCGAACCCACGCCTTCGCCGTGAGAGGGCGACGTCTTAGCCGCTTGACTATGGGGCCTCACGTGACGACTTGCACATTATACCACGATCAGAGGCGTTTGTCAAGAGGTTTCGGAAAAGTTTTTTCGCAAATTCTCAAGGTGAAAGCAAAAATCGCGGTCCGGGAGAACTCATTGGTCGGTTGCAGGAGTATGACGTTGCCGTCACCCTATTCCGCGCTGACAGAGGCATCCTTCACTGCACATCACCTGCCTGAAAGGTAATTTCTCGCATACGATTGATAACCGACTTCAGTTCATACTTCCGCGGCAAATCAAGAAAACGTTCTGTCGTGGTAAAGAAGGACGAGAACACCGTGTCCAGACCTTCGGCTGCAATCGTGTCATAGAGTGCATCGATAACGGCATCAAGCTGAACGCGACTATCGGTGGTGCGAAGCTCAATCCAGCGAAGCATATACCCGAGGGCATCCAGCTGTCGCTTGGACACAATATCATGAAGCCCCCGAATGTCAATCTTCTCATCGCCAATGAAGATAAAGCCCATATCGGATACCTCCAGCCGTTCACTTCCACTCCCTTTGGGGTAGGAAGTAAAGTTCGTTGAGTAGAGCGTGCGCGCCTGCGTCCACGAGGTCTTGGGAGGCAGGTCGGGCGAAACACCGCATGCCTCGCATATAGCCCGCGAGCGCCCAGTCACATCATGGATGAGGTAGTCCTCCATCAAGTAGATGCGGTCAGCCACAGCCGATACTCCCGCTTCCGCCGATGACCAATATGGTGGAAACTCCGCAGGACGCGTACAATTCGCCTACGCGGTCAGTAAACGGGGTAATGGGCTCCCGCTTGATCAGTTCCTTCATCATACGATCACGGATCATGAAATTGGTAGCGCTTCGGTCCTCGTCGATGAGTAAGAGTTTCGCACCGCAGTCCACGGCTTCCATAATGTTCGCCGCCTGCGAGGTTGAGCCGGAGGCGTGATCGGTGGAAAAATCGCGGGTGTCTCCGCCCGGCAACCACTTGATGAACGGAGAGATGTTGACCGATTTGACGGATCTCCCGTCCTCCGCCGAAATGGTCATGGCTGAAGCGTCGGTGATGCACAGCTCGCGCCATCGCCAAGGCAATGGTCATAGATACCCGCGGATATGGCATCAAGCAGGGTGGATTTTCCGGAATAGCCGCCACCGGTGATGACGGTTACCCCGCGCCGGATCGCCATACCACGCACACCGCAAACTTCAATTTCGTCATTTGGTGTCGAGCAAAACGGAGTAGCACCCGTAAGAGGCAGATCGGTCGCCTTGGCACGCGGAAGAACACTGCCATTGGCAATGAAGGCACAGTCGTCACTCTTTTCAAGCCACGCTCGGATGTCCGCTTGTTTGGTCGAAAGCGCGATGGTTTGATTGAACTTTACGATGTCGAACTGCGCGATAAACATATCCACAGCGGCGGGCAGGTCGCGGCAAAGCATTTGAATTGCTTTTTCTGAGTTTTCCTTTGGGCAGTTGTACCTGCATCCGGATGCACAGACACATTTTCGGAGGACGGGAAACGTCATCGTCCAGCAAATATGCCGTGTTTCCGCTTCCGCTGATATAATCCTTCTGCGGACGAAGAGCAAAATACGCCGTGTTGCGCACAAGTACCTCTCCCCCCGGCTTATAAACATAATACTTTCCGTTTTCGTCATCGGGACGGGAGCGGTTATAAAGTCCGGCGTTCAGTTCGTCAATATACGGTATAAAAGCACGCAAACAATGGTCCGCCGCAGCTTCGGTAGCCGTGTCAAATCCCAGCTTATCAATGGGGATGCTCCATGTGAGCGTCGGTTTACTGTATGCCAATTTGTGAGTATAGGAGATTTCGCAGGATATGTCCTCATGCCAATATACAGGATCATATTGAACTTCCGGATCCTGATCGGGATTGGGAAGCACAAGGATTGATTTACCGTCATACATTTCCTTGTATGTGGTCGTGTTGTCTTTGCATGTTTAACAGATAGTGTTTCAGACGATTCATAAGCCTCACCCTTTCAATTATCGAATTGTAAATTAAAGTTTGTGGTTACTAAAAAAGCAAAAAAACCTGAAATGAATCAACTCCATTTCAGGTTGCATGAATAATCCGAGGCAAAATGACCTTTATTCATTTCAGTCAACAAAAACAAGGCAGACCAAAATGAATAATTCTCATTTCAGCCCGCCTCGGTATATATCACACCGGCAACTATTTTACACCGCACCAAACGTAGGTGCCGCCTGCATAAACAGTATCCTGAAATAAAAAACTATTCTATTATGCATAACAACACCTCCAAACACAGTATTTGCGGTAATCATCAAATCGCTCCATCGTCACCAAATGACCAACGATGCAACAGCATTTCGTAACCACGCTGATATCATACCACGTTTCCTCTCGTTTGTCAATATATTTCGGGAAATTTTGGCTTTGGCAGGGGGCGCCTATGCGTGAGTATAGATGCGGATTATTCAGAGGTTCCCTGCGTCAATGAAACTGCTTGAATTGAATATGCCACTTGACTTTTTGTACGCAGGTATGATATAATTATTGAGCAAATTGAGCAGAAGTACGAAAGTAGCACCGTTCACTTTGGACGCAGGCGCCGGTCGACTGTCTCAGCGTACGCGGGGGCAGGGAAGGTGCGGGCGGCTGGAAGACTCGGTGTTTCCTGAATTATTTCGTATAGGAGGAATATCCCGTGAAAATCGAGCTGCTGTGTCCCTTTGTGAGTGCCGTCGCAACCCTTGCGCTGGTCTTGTCCCTCATTGCCTGCGGAGAAACGAAAGGGGACGGGGAAACCGCTTCTGTCGTCTATCCGGAAGTGCCCAATATTCCGATCGCAACGAGTTCGGTGACCGGCCCCCGTGCCTTCGACCAATAAACCGGACAGCACGCAGACCACGCGTGATCCTGCTACTGCGTCCCCCACTTCTCGGAAACCGCGACCGCAACGGAGCCGGTCGATGTGCTTACGGAGCCGCAGAGGATGCTGATCGCCGCCGCCGTGCGGACAGCGAATACCGACGGCGCCCATGTGACTGTCGTTTGCGTCAATCGCCTGACCGATGGCGCGGGGCAGTCCACCGAAGTCAAAAACAGCGTGGAATGGCGCCGGGTAGGCGGAAACTGCACGCAGTCCGGAACCGGTGGCTATACGCTGCAGGGCAGCACGTTCTACCTGACCGATGCTGGCGTGAAGGTGCCCGCGCTGACCGCGCCGCAGGTCGCATGGATATATGAGAGCGTCATCGCACCGGGACTTTTGCCGTTTGATCCTGTCGCTGTTCAGACGCTGAACGCATCGGGCAAATCGGTTACGGTATCCGGCGTCCGGGATCAGTACCGCGATGCGCTGTTGGAGTCCCTGCAAACCCTTGCGGACAATGTGACGCTGACTGCGGTCCCGGGCGCCGCTGCACTGAATGCGAACGGCAGTCTTGCCGACTCCTCCTTCCGCGTTTCGATGACATATACCGTCGAAGGCGATACCTACCGGCAGGATGTGGAGATCATCTGCTCATACAGCTACGGTGATACCGAAGCCATCGGCGTTCCGACCGGCGCGGATACCTGCCGGGCTGTGTCCTTCCGCGAACTGTTTGATGTCGATGTGCCCGCTGAGACTGAGACCGGGACTGCCACGGAAACCGCGCAGGAACCGCAGCAGACTGTTGTCCGGTACGTGACCGCGACTGCGCTCAATGTGCGTTCCTCGCCGGACTTCAGCTCCGCGAGCAACATCGTCGGATACCTCAAGAAGGGCGACCGCGTGGTCATTCTGGAGGACTACGGCAATTATGTCGTGATTGAGTATAACGGCAAGCGTTGCTATATCGGCACCCGCTACCTCAGCGAGACAAAGCCCGACTGAGCATCGGACGCCTTTAAAAAAAGGAACCCCGCGGGGTTCCTTTTTGGCTGCATGGACTCTTTTTTCCTTCAATACCCTTCCGTTTTGCCGCGGAGCCGGCGCAGGATCTTGCGCAGCAGTTCTGCAGGGAAGACGGTCAGCGCCAGCAGGGAAGTATAGCTCAGCCCCGAAGCGTCAGTGGGGCGGTGCGCAGGACCGAGCCGCCGAGGTAGACGAACAGGATCTGCACCAGCAGGACAGCGGTCATGATGCCGGTAAAGCCGGGGTTTTCGGACAGCCCTGCCAGCGGGTTGAGACGATCGGTGCGGGCGTTGAAGCAGTTGAAAACCGAAGCGAAGATGAAAAGAGCAAAGAAGGCGGTCATGAGGTAGATGTTGTCCTCTGCAGTCCGGAAATGAGCCGCTACGGCGGGCAGCTTGAGAAACAGCAGGCAAAGTCCGATTGTGAAGCACCCCAACCACGCGATTTCGTGGATCATGTATCGGTTGAGTATCGGCTCGTCGCGCCGTTTGGGACGATCCTTCATGTAGGATTCCAGCGGAGCCTCGCCTGCGAAGGCAAGACCGCCCAGCGTGTCCATGATGAGATTGATCCAGAGCATCTGTACGACCGTGACAGGCGCGTCAATGCCGATGAAGGGGCAGATCATGGATACGCCGACGGCGCACAGATTCATGGTCAGCTGGAGCGTGATGAATTTCCGGATGCTTTTTGAAGATGGTGCGTCCGTACAGGACGGCACGGGCGATGGAGGACAGATTGTTATCCAGAATGATGATGTCCCCGGCGTCCTTGGCGACCTGCGTCCCGGCGCCCATGGCAAAGCCGATGTCTGCCCGTTTGAGTGCCGGCGCGTCATTGATGCCGTCCCCGGTCATACCCACCACCAGCTCCGCTTCCTGCGCCAGCCGCACGAGGCGGATTTGTCTGTCGGGAGCGCGCGGGCGATGACGGCGATGCGCGGCAGAAGCTCCCGCAGGCGGTTGTCGGTCATGTCGGAAAGCTCCCGACTCTCCAGCACAAGATCGGTGCCGCCACCCAGAATGCCGCAGGAACCCGCGATGGCACTGGCGGTATCGCGGTTATCCCCCGTCATCATGACCACGTGGATGCCCGCCCGGCGCAATTTCTCCACCGCCGCAGGTGCTTCCGGGCGTAGCCGGTCGGCAAGGAGCAGTGCGCAGACCAGCGTCAGTCCTCCCAGCCGCCGCCGTCCGGGGACAGCCGGCGCGGGGCAGGCTGCCCGGCTGGAATTTCTTTCTGTGCCAGCAGGAGGACGCGACCGCCGGCACGTGTCATTGCCCGGATGCGGCGCTCAAATCCGCCGCGATCGTAGCCGTCCGCCCGCCCCAGCCGGCTTCCGTCCGGTGCCAGTGCACCATCCAGCCACGGAAGCAGGCGCCCGGCGCACCCTTGACATACAGGGTACCGACTGCCGCCCCGCCCGATCAGTGCGGCGGCATACTTGTTCGTGCTGTCGAAGGGCAGGCGGGCAAGCACGCGCCCGGTCGGCGGTGTCGGGAGCGGCGGATTTGCCAGCACGCCGTCCATCAATGCCCGGTCGGTGGCGTTGCCGCCCAGCGCCCGCAGGCGGGGGCTTCCGTGACCTTCCGGCTTCCGCCCGGGATGCCGTCTGCCGGGATACCGGGTACCGATTGCGTATTGGTCATGCAGGCATCCGCTATGCAGGCGTACAGTCCGCGCGCCGGTAGCCGAGCCGCAAGGTCGGGAAATTCCTGCCCGTTGCCCAGCACGGCACAGCCGACCGACAGCACCCCTCGGTCAGTGTCCCGGTCTTATCGGTGAACAGGATGTTCATGCTTCCTGCCGCCTCGATCCCGACCGGTTTGCGCACCAGTACCTGGTCGCGTACCATTTTTGCGGATGTTGGAGGACAGCACAACGGCGATCATCATAGGCAGTCCTTCCGGCACAGCCACGACCAGTACGGTAAGCCCCAGCGTGGCGGCATGGAAGCAGGTATTCCAGACCCAGCGCCAGTCGGACAGCCGTGCAGGATGACTGCCCGGTCAAACCCGGTGTCGAACAGAAAGGCGTTCAGCAGGAAGATCAGCGCCACCAGCGCGGCGGCGAGGTAGCCCATCCGGCTGATCTGCCCCGCAAGCCGGGTCAGCCGTAGCTTGAGCGGGCTTTCGCGCGTGTCGGTCTGCACCTCGTCGGATATTTCGCCCAGGAACGTCCGGTCGCCGACTCGCTCGACCAGCATTTCCCCCTGCCCGGACAGCACGGTACAGCCCCGGAGCAGGGAGGAGGAGTCGGCGGGTGAGAGCCGCTCCGGCGTGGGGGGCGTCGACGGAGCAGGACTTTGCGTGCTTCCCGACTCTCGCCTGTCATGGCGGACTGATCCACCGCCAATTCACCGGTCAGCAGGTGCCCGTCCGCCGGGATCTGCTCGCCGGGGGCAAGCGTGACGATATCCCCGCAGACAACGTCCTCCGTCGGGATCTCCCGCACGCTTTCCTGCCCGGCGGCGTCCGCTCGCCGGACACGGCAGACAGTGCGTGCGCAGACCCGGACAGCCGGGCATACGCCGCTTCGGAGCCGTGCTCGGACAGCGTGGAGATCAGCGTTGCCAAAAAGACTGCCAGCGCAATGCCGCCCGTCTCGAACCAGTCTGCGCCCCGGAAGGCGAACAGCAGGTTCAGCCCCAGGGCGCACAGCAGGATGCGGATGACGGGATCGCCCAGATTGGCGAGAAACCTGCGCCAGAAGCCCCGCCGCGGCTTTTTTGCGTCAGGCGGTTACTTCCGCCCCGGCGGCGGATGCTTCCACTTCGGCGGGGGTCAGGGGATGGGGATGTGCAGAACCCGCCGAAACGGCGGAGCGGGTCAGCGTCTGCATACGGTATCGTCCTTTCTTGGGGAGAACCTCCGCGGGTGCCGGCGGATTGTCCCGGCGGGGGCGCGGAGGTGACCTGTGGTCTGTCCGATTGTATGCGGCGCTTGTCCGGTTCATGCCGGATTTCCGGCGGTGTCGGGGCGCGTCTGCCTGCAAAAAGGGTGTTCAAAAACTCAAATGAGTTTTTGAACACCCCGGCGACCAAACAGTCACCGAATGTGCCGCCGAAGCTCGTTCAGCGCCGCGCGTTCCCCGTCCCCCAGCAACTCCCACACCGAGGCGTATGCCGCGCAGAGCACCCCGGCGAGCCGATACCCGTCTTCCGTAAAGTACAGCACGTCCTCGCCGCACTGGGCGTAGTCCAGTTCTCCGTCCCGTCCGCCACGGAACCGCTGCTTGTTGAAACGTATCGGTGCGGCGGAGACTCTGACCGCTTCGGCATCCTCGCGGATCAGCGAAACAGCGTACAGGTCGGTGCCGGCAGGCAACGCCGCTTGCGCACCTGCGGCTTGCCGCAGAAAAAAAGTCCCGCATTGCCAGCAGCAGATCCGTGAAACGCCCGGCAGACAGCCCGTCCGGGTAAACCGCCCGGACGGAATCGGACATGGAGAGGGCGTCCTCCGGGGCTGCGCCGTCATACGATCCGCCACCGTTGCTGTCACTGCTACTGCTACTGCCACCGACACTGCCGCTGTCAGCGGCACTGTCATCCGATTCGTCCGGTCCCTCCTCGTCCGGAACCCGGAGCGTCACCGCCATGCCGCCCTCACAGCGGGCGACCGTGATCCATGGCGCACCGTCGTAATCCCCTGTTCGCTCCGGCGGCGCGGAGCAGGCGGCTGTGTACAGTGTCGAACGCGCCGGGGCGCAGTACGACCGTAGCTCCGCCGTTCCCGGCTGGCGCGGAAAGGAATGCATCCTCCCGCGCGAAAAGAGCGGCATCCCGCCTGCCGAACAGACGGCTCAGTAACCGGCACGGCTATCGCCTGCCTGCCTTTGGCGGTCAGCAGGCAGACCGTGTCTGCGTCCGCTTCTGCCGCCGGGCAGGGAAATGTAGCCCTCGTTTTGCAGGACGGTCAGCCCGTGAATCGAGAGTGTCCTCCGTCAGGCATCCGCACAGCAGTGCGTCCGTGTTTGTCAGTGCATCTGCCAGTGCCTCGTTTTTCTGGCGGTGCCGAGCGCGCACAGCAGAAGAAAATCCGTATAGCAGTGTGTCATGATCTGTCTCCTTCCGTATCATCCCCGACGGCGGCACGGACGACTGTTCCCAGCCGCCGGATGCCGTCCCGGATCTGCCCGTCCGAGGGGGTAGAGTAGTTGAGCCGGAAACAGCGCGAGGGTGCATCGGGGTCACAGCCGAAGGTAGCACCGGGTACAACCCGCAGTCCTGCCGCGACGGTTGCATTCAGGAATGCAGGCATATCCACATACCCGGCAAGGTCACCCAGATAAACAGTCCGCCTGCCGGGCGCGTAAAGGTGACGCAGGAGGGCATGGCGGCGTCCAGCGCATCCAGCATAAGCCCACACTTGTGCCGATACAGGGCGCGGATGGAGGCGATGTGCGCATCCAGATCGCATTCGGTCATGTAGCGGTAGCACAGCATCTGGAAAAACAGGTTAGTGTGTACGTCCTCGGACTGCTTGGCGACCACCATCTTGGATGCCACTGCCTCCGGCGCGATCACGAAACCGACCCGCATACCGGCGGAGAGTATCTTGGAGAAGGAGGACGTGTAAATGACCAGCCCCTCGGTGTCCATGCTCTTGATGGTGGGAACATCCCCACCGGAGAAGCGCAGCCCCATAGGGGTTATCCTCCAGGATCATGACGCCGTACTGCTTTGCCAGTTCATATATCCTCACCCGCTTTTCATATGATGTGGTCAGTCCGGTCGGGTTCTGGAAGGTGGGGATAAGGTAGATCAGCCGGACGCGCGGCTCGCACCGGAGCAGGCGCTCCAGTGCCTCTATGTCGGGACCGTCATCCCGGAGCGGGACGCCTACCGGGCGCGCCCGCAGGAGCGGAAGGCATTGAGCGCGCCCACAAAGGTAGGCTCCTCGCAGATAACCGTATCGCCTTCGTTGCAGAAAACCTTGCAGGCAAGCTCGATTGCCTGCTGACCGCCCGAAACAATGACAGTTTCGTCACGGAAGGTGTCCCCGGCGGTGCCCGATCTGCCGATCCCGAAGACTTTCCGCTGGCGTTCGGCGACCGCACGCCGGAGCGGCTCGTAGCCCTCGGTTACGCCGTACTGCAGGGCGGTGGTGGACTCCTGCGCGAACAGATCGGCGGCAAGGCGGGCAAGGTCGCGGACAGGGAAGGACTCCGGGGACGGATTCCCGGCGGCGAAGCTGATTGTGTTCGCGTCCGACGGCGCCTTGAGGATCTCACGGATGGCGGAGGGACGCAGGTTGGCAATCTTATCCGAAAAACGTATTGCATGATCGTGTATCCTTTGACAGTTCCCCGATCGGGGGGCAGTCGGGCGGCTCACCCCTGCAGGGGCAAAGCCGTTTTACCGACTGTCTTTCTTCATATTGTATCACATTTTGCGCGAAATGTCAAACAAAAAATGGGGCTCCGGCGTCTGTCGTGATGAGATACCCATGGCTTCTTGCCATGTTGATCTCATTTGATGTCCAATCAACGGTGCTCTCGGCGCAATGACCAGTCGGCACATACTTTTTTTATTAATATTGTATATTGACTTGTGCTCCGACATTGGTATAATATAACTGTAAGATGCACATGTCTGCCGTGCCTGGATTTGCATTGTCCTGCGTAGATGCGTGAGCGTCCACACGTGAGCGTTCACACGTGAGCATCCACGGGTGATAAGAACGTAAGAAGGAGGTATCCACATGAAACGAATCCCCCGTACTGTCAGTCGCTGTCCTGCTTGCCATGTGCCTGGCTGCCTGCGCACTTCCCGGAGCAAGCACCGACAACTCCGAATCTTCCGCGCCCACCGCCACAGTTGTCGAAAGCACCGGTACGGAAGCCGGTACAGGAACTGGCACGAACACCGCCATCGCGCCGCCGCCGGACGGCAGCTTTACAACAGACCGCCTCGCTGTGACCGAGAAGGGCGGTGTTTACTACATGAATTTTGTCAACGGCAACGCGCCCGACAAGAGCGCAGGGAATAGCCAGCTTGGCGAGATCCTGTTTGACTCGGTCGATGCCTTTTTTACGACGCCGCCCGCGGCGTGGATTCTTCCCACGAGAATACAATAAAGACCATCTTCTCCCGCACGGAAAGCGGCATTCTGACGGTGGATACGGCACGGCTGTACCGTCCTACTCTGCCTGCCGATGTCGCACAGTCGTATCGTGTGTCCTGGCGGGGCTCCGAGTACGGCTACTACATCTCCTCCCAGGCGGGGAGCAAGCAGATGCTTGATTTGACTTGCACGGACATTGCGGCATACCGCGTGATCCATCCCGAACCGACTGCCAACCCGTTCGGTCAGCACAGTCGGTATATGGACGAGATGATGGCGATGACGTCCGACGAGAACGCGACAAGGGAACGCACGGAGGGAACCTTTGACGGCGTCCCGTGCGAGAGCGTCACGTCTACCTTCCGGACAGCTTCAAGCCGCCCTGACCCGCCTGACGGTGCAGGACGGTGACAGAACCGTTACAATCTTCCTGCACTACCTGCTTTCTGTGGACGAGTCCCGGGCACAGAGCGGGACGCGCGTGTCCGACACGATGCCGGATAGCGTGTTCATGCGCTGGAGCACCGAAAGGACGCCTTCACCGTCTCAATCTATAATGTGGAGACGGTTCCCACGCTGGAGTGGCTGCTGTCCATTGACCTCGTGCCGTACAATCCGAACCAAGGGAACCCGTAAACGGTTCGACAAAGCGCCCCGGAGGAAGAGCCTCCAGGGGCGCCCCTGTTTTATTTGCCCAGCCTGCCGAGCGCTGTCCGGATATCGCCGCAATCGTCGATCAGTGCGGCGGCGGTATCGCGGTCACACCCGCCAAGCTCCATGAGGATGCGGATGCACCGGTCACGCAGTTTGACGTTGGTGGGGCGGACGTTTATCATCAGATTGCCCACAACCTTGCCGGTGCGGATCATCGCTCCGGTGGAGAGCATATTGAGGATCAGCTTCTGCGCTGTCCCTGCCTTGAGACGCGAGGAGCCGGTGATGACTTCCGGTCCGACGTAGGGTGCCATGATGACATCGCACAGGGGGTGCATCCGGCTTTCCGGGTTGCAGGTGATGCCCATCGGTATCGCGCCCAGCTCGCGTGCCCGGCGCAGGGCACCCAGCACATACGGTGCTCCGCCGGAGGCGGACAGACCGACGACAACGTCTCCCGCGCCCACGCCGTCGGCTTCCAGCTCGGCGGCGCCGCGCTCGGCGCTGTCCTCCGCACCCTCAATGGCGTGGAACATCGCCTCGTGCCCGCCCGCGATGACAGCCCGGACGAGTCGGTCATCCACGCCGAAGGTCGGCGGGCATTCGGACGCATCCACCACACCCAGCCGCCCGGATGTCCCGGCGCCGACGTAGATCAGGTGTCCCCGGCATCCAGCCGGGCGGCGATGATGTCAATGGCGGCGGCGATGGCATCTGCCTGCGCCGCGACGGCATCCTCCACAACGCGGTTTTCCTCGCACATCAGCCGCACCATGTCGGCGTAGGCAGGGTGTCGATATGCAGGGTGCGCGGGTTGCGTGCCTCGGTGCGCAGATGCGCAAGGTCGGTCCGGACAGGATTTGCCTGATTCATCTGCCTGCCTCCCGCTCCCGCTGCTTCATCAGGTACACCTTCAGAACGGCAGCCTGCGTTTTGCTGTCCTGTATCTCGCCGGCAAGGATCATCCCGACCAATTCCTCCAGCGGGATCTCGACAAGCTCCAGGAATTCATCATCGTCCGGATCGGTCTCGCCCGGCCCAGATTCTCGGCAAGGTACATATAGATAATTTCGGTCAGTATGGCGGGGAGGTTGCCAGCTCCCCGATGGGAGTCAGCGCGGGGGTGCGGTAGCCGGTCTCCTCGTGCAGCTCACGCAGTGCCGCCTCGGTATGATCCGCGCCGGGTGATCCAGCTTTCCGGCGGGAATCTCCAGCGTGACGCGTCCCAGTGCGTAGCGGTACTGCCGGACGCAGACCACCTTGCCCTCGCGTGTCAGCGGTACGACCGCGACGGCACCGCCGTGGCGGCAGTATTCGCGCATCCCGGTCTTTCCGTTCGGCAGGTTGATGGTATCCTTTGTAAACGTGCAGAACCTTCCCGTCGTACAGCAGGGTGCTGTCCTTCCTGGTTTCGCGGAAATAAGACAATTCTTTCATGTGTGGGCGTTCCTTTCGTATCGGTGTGCGATTTTTATCCGAACTATACCCACATTATAAATCAGTGCCGCATTTTGTAAAGAAGAATCTTGAAATTTTTACGCAGTTGTGGTAAAATACAAAGTATCATGATTCTTCCGGAGGAAACCTGTACAGTATGGAATCCATCGACCGCATTCCCGAAGCATTTTTCCCGCACGGCGCGCGTCTGGGGCGAGGACGCCGTTGCCAATCTTGCCGATGCACGCGTCGCGGTATTCG
>VOFG01002481.1_pt1 | contig 15705 bp, 21 predicted proteins | sample 5384171 | NCBI WGS metagenome assembly VOFG01 (sample SAMN12384726, study PRJNA508395) | human gut metagenome | isolation source: healthy gut F | host: Homo sapiens
AGAGGGAGTATTCGGGGTGGGTGGAGAGATAGGAGAAGTTGGACATATAATCACCTTTCCTTTTATTTTGCACTTTGAAGAAGCAAGGGAACCACAAACATTTTTACTTTTTATTTGTGCGTACTCTTCATATGCAACAAAATTGTTCTTTTCGATGATTAGCGAAAAATCAAGTTTTTCCGGCATTGGATGATGAATTCGGTTAATTTCTGTTCTTAACCTCTTCTCATCTTTTTCAAGTTGTTTTTCCCACAAAGCAAAACTATTAAAAATAAATTGAATCGCACGTACTGCTGTTCCACTGTCGCCAGAAGACATCACTCCCATACTTGTCGGAAATAGCACTCCCCATGAAATGGTATAAATGCCACACACCTTTTGTCAATTCGTAAATTTGATTATCCGGTAAGTTCTCACACGGCCTTAGCCCATTCGGATATACTAACAGATTAGGCCAATTTTGATAAACAATCTCTAGTAAATCTCTATCAAACCAGTCGCTCCCCTGTGGGTGTTTTTCACATCAATAAAATGAGCAACCTGCCCTTTTATTTGGAAAAACAACAAGTGCGGATTTGTACACTTTTTATTCTTTTGAACTTTCTCAAGATGAACATGGTAAATTTCCCAGTTTTTAGCATGAAATCCGATTTTCTCATCGACGTCGTATTGATGTCCCTGCTCATATATTCTGTTATCGACTGACAATTTCGCAAACACCATTCAATCCTCTTAATTTCACGCCTATCTGACTCCGGTAAATAGGGAAGTTTCTGCAAAAGTTCTTTTGAATAAAGTACGTAATATGGAATATTCGAGTTTATATGGCGTTGCAATACCTGAAAGAGCTTTATGCAGATTTCATAATCATCCCATTCTTTTGGAACACTCATCCCAAGATTTCTAAACTCTTCTCTTGCCATTTCAGCAAAATCATGCCGGAAGTTCATTTTCACCGCCTCCTTTCAACATTCCGCACAGAACTATATCCTAATCTCAACTGCACAATTCCGAAATCTTATCCATAGAGAATTTATAGAACGAATTAAATTGTTCAATCGTCTGTGCTACAGAGACATTTTTCACACCAACATGCCAAATATCTTTATTATGATTCGAGTCAATACAATGAAAGCAAAGGCTCATCTCTTCCAATAAGCATCCCCATCTGATTCGTTACTGCATGTTTTTTGTGTGTTATCCATTTCATTAAGCACGGTCAAAAAATCGACATATTCGGAAAAACATCCCAAAGATTTTTTATTCTTCAAATACTTTCCAATGCCATCAATTTCCACTTTCGTGACAACGTCTTCCTGAGAAAGTGTCCATACAATGGAAATCATCATATCAGCAAAATGTTTCAAATCATGAACTATACTTTTCCCAAGATGGCTTTCTTTAAAGTTCAAATAGCTGTTTTCAATCAAAAAACGTCCACTTTTGGTTCGTATTTCTTTCCAAAGATCACAATATTCAACAATGTTTTCGTTTGTAATGTCAAGTTCAGCTACCAACTGTATCAGTAAAATCTGAAATCCGTAATCAACTGCTTTTTTGATAATTTGGGTAATACCTTATCATTAAAATTTTCAATCGGTACTTTCCCTGTTTTTATCAGAGGATACTTTTCAATCCATCCTTTTTGCTGCTTCACCTTCTCGTCATGCTCAATCATTGCTTCCACTGCATCAGGCATAGCATAAATCGGGGAAGCTCTCCTTTTGCTACTTTTTCTTGAAGCATTTTTATTATCTCATCATCAACCATTTTCATTCTATTACCTCCATCTATGAGTCTGATTCCAATTTTCCATCCATAGTTACCCAAAATATTCCTGCATCCGTGCTCTTTCACCAATTCCAGCACTTCCAGTCTCCACCACTCCCTCCGTCACGGCTGCGCCGTGCCACCTCCCTCTAAGAGGGAGGCTTTTACCTTACCTCTACGTTATAGGCTCCCTCCCAGAGGAGCTGGCAAAAGCCGCTAGGCTTTGACTGAGGGAGTATCTTCCAGTTCCTGAACCCGCTTTCTGACTTCCAAATCAATTGCACTGCAAACTTCTTGAAAGCTCTGCTCTATTTCCAGATTAGAAAACCGAATCACCTTCACACCATATTCGGCAAAAATGGCGGAGCGTTCTTTGTCGTATGCCAGTCCCTGCTCATCATAATGCTGTGAACCGTCCACTTCCACGACCAGCCTTGCAACGTGACAATAGAAATCCGCAATAAAGCCATCAATCGTTTTCTGACGCTGAAACCGCACGGGATAGCTGCGCAGAAAATCGTACCAGAGATGATTTTCCTGTTTGGTTGCGCCCTTGCGCAGTTCTTTTGCACGAGGGATCAATTTTCCTTGATATGGCAATGACATCTGGACGCGCTCCTTTCTGGAACTCCCTCCGTCACGGCTGGCAAGGAGAAGGCTTTTGTCTTACCACCACATAAAGGCTCCCTCCCAGAGGGAGCTGTCACCGAAGGTGACTGGGAGTTACAAAAAATTCCTGCATCAGCGCCTTTTTCATCAGTTCCAGCTTTTCAAGGCTTTGCTGTACGGTCTGCTTCTGCTGGTCTACGCGCTCTACAAAGGTGGCAAAATCATCTTGAAGTTTTTTAAAATCATTTTCTTCTTGCAAAGTTTTTCGAGCCAGGCGGCAAATATGAAATATAAATAACATTTATCATTTCGAAGCATCCGCATCCCGAAAGACAGTTTCGATGCGTGGCTCCGGGCAGCTTGAAAAAGGAGATAACGTATGGCATATATCACAAAACGCGGCAGCTCCTATGGCGTCCGCTATACTTACCAAGACGAGCAGGGTAAAGACTGCAACAAATGGGAAAGTTTTTCTACAAAAGAGGAGGCAACAAATCGAACATGAACTTGCAAACGGAACGTTTCTGATTCCGTCCACCATCACCGTCAAAGAGTTTTTGATGGAGCGGCTTCCCAAGCAATGCAACAAGCACAAATGGGCACCCTGCACCTATCAATCCAATCTGGGTACCGTCCAGAATCTTATCATCCCGTACATCGGCGATATGCAGATGCAAAAGCTCAAGCCATACCATCTGGAGGACCTGTATGCTACTCTTGGCAAAACGCCCTGCGGCCAGTATCTTGAGGGCAAAAAGCAGGTTCTTTCGGAAAAGCAGAAGCAGCGGTTTCTCTCCGGCACGACCATCCACGAGGTACACCGCCTGCTGCGAACAGCGTTCCAATACGCGGTGGAGTGGGGCATCCTCATCAAAAGCCCTGTTCCGGTGGACAGCCCTAAAAAATCAATTCAGGAGCGCGCCATCTGGGACGCGGACGAGATGTGGGCCGCACTTGCCAGCATGGAGGACCCGATTCTGCATCTGGCAGTCCATCTTACGCTGGTGGGCGCACTGCGTGAGGGCGAAGTCGCTGGTCTGACCCCGGAAGATCTTGATTTTGAGGGAGCGGACGGCACCGGCACGTTCCGCATCAACAAGTGTATGCAGCGTGTCCAAAAGGCATCGCTGGCGAAAACGGGCAAGGGCTGTATCTTGCAGGAGTTTGAGGATAAGCTCGAGGGCAGCACCACAACGCTGGTGCTCAAAAAGACCAAAACAGCATCTTCCAACCGAACCATCTTCATGACAGCCGTGCTGAAAGAGGAACTGAAACACTGGCTAAAGCGTTTGGAAATGGACGAAGCTGTTGAGCCGGAACGCTACCGCAACAGTGGGATGCTCCTGCGCTTGCCCAACGGTTTGGCGGTAGAGCCGATCCTCATCCGCAAGAAGTTCATCAAGTGGCAGGACGAGCACCCGGAGTTCACTCGCATCGTGTTTCACGGCCTGCGGCATTCCAGTGCCACCTACCAACTGATGATCTCCGGCGGCGATGTGAAAGCGGTACAGGGCACAACGGGCCATGCCAGCGCTAATCTTCTGGTCAACACCTATGCACACATCCAGCAGGATTCCCGCAAAAAGCTGGGCAAAAGGTTCGAGAAAGGCTTCTACAAGTCGGGAACAACACCTGTGCAGGCTGCCCCGGTTGAAGCAGAACCGACCATTTCGGTATCTGCCTTAGTGGAACTTCTGAAAGACGTTGACCCGGCTGTAAAGGCACAGCTCCGCTTGGCTTTGCTGACCTGAATTGCAAAAAATAGCACGAATTGCAGAGTAATTCACAGACTTACTCCATCTGACACGAAAAATGCGGACCGTGCAAAAACCGTGCAGAGACCGTGCAAACGGCGTAAAAAAGAAAAATCCCACGAGGAATCTTACGATTCTTCGTTGGATTTTGGTGCGCTCGAGGGAACTCGAATCCCTGGCCCTCTGATTAAAAGAATCCAAGGTGCATCATTCGTAAAATATCAAAATCACGAAGAAACGTAAATTCGATCGAATCATCGTAAAATTCGCATTTGCACACACCGCATTTTTTGCATATAGTGTAATGCTTTGCAACCGTTATCCAGCTATTCAGGTGTACAAAAAGTGTGCAAAAATGTGCAGACGGGCGAAACAAAGTCCAATGGACAAATCAACCACCGGTTTTATGGCAGGGTTTAGGACATCCGAACAGACACCGTTTGATATAGAAATGAGGTTCACCATGAATAAACTACTTTCCTGTCGCTTCAATATGGACACCAACCGGGTGGAAGCCCGGTTTGAGGATGGCACCAGTCTTGCCATCGACTGCATCGCCGTGAAGGACGAGTACGGCAACACCCCGGCACAGCGGGCAGAGCTAGACTGGCTGCTGTATAATAAGCCCTTGGAGTACGTCCAGCTTGTGTTAGGTGGAGAGATAGAGCATTATCTTTCGCTCGGCTGCGACCATGGCAGACTGGAAGATTAAGGATTCGGCAGCCGTTCGCAAAAAATTAAAGAACCATCTTTACAAAGGCCATTGCTATTTGAAAGCAAATCGAATATAATATAGATAGGGAAGCGGACGTCATTCCGCTGGTGTGGCTGACACCTAAAATCCGATCGGATGCAGGACGTAAGGGCCTGAGGTTGGCGGGCAGCGATAAAACCCGAAAGAGATGCAGGACATAGGGGCCTGAGGCTGGCGGACAACGATAAAATCAGTCGCAAGGGACATCGGACAGCACCACGGTGTTGTAGATGCCCCCTTTTATATTATTGCCATTCGATTCACCACTGAACAATAAAAGAATGCCCGCTCACCGATGGAGCTGAATCTCCATGGGGAGCGGGCATTTTGCGTTTTTGTTCGATTCAAGTGAATCTATTCGGCTTGTGGTTATCGCTTAACCCACAGTTTGGCTCCACAACAGGCTGATGCCGAACCAGTCCACTGCTTCAACGCCACCGATAGCTGGTCAATGCCGCTATCCTCTGGCATTATTATAGCGCAAAACCGTCTAAATTCAAGATTTATAATTACTCTTCTGCTGTTCTGGGCAATGCTCCGCTCTTATAGGCCAGCCCCCATGTTTCCATCGACTTGATAATGGCCTGCATAGATTCCCCCAAGGGGCTAAGAGCATATTCCACACGGGGCGGCACTTCTGCATAGACCGTGCGCACCACAAGACCGTCCTCTTCCATGGAGCGCAGGCTGTCGGTCAGTAGACTGATGCCGTCCAAGCTTTTGCGCAGCTCATTGAACCACCAAGGCCGCATCAACAAGTTTCGCATGATAAGCAGCTTCCACTTGCTGCCAATGAGGGCAACGGTGGTGGCCACCGGACAGGCGGGCACTTCTTCTTTGGTACGCATAATACACCTCCAAAGTTTGCGTTTGCGAAGCAAAGCGCAGCAATGAAAGGGGCTGTCGCAAAATAGCATCCCTTCAAAATGTTGAAAACAGCCGCATTCACCGTGCAAACCGGGCAGAATGTTGAAAACTCAAAGGCAAATCCGCAAAAATGAGTACAGCAAAGCTGAGCATCTGTGAAAAAGCAGGTGCTCAGCTTTTTGCGTTTTCCGTTCCGAAAAATTCTATTCTTTTTGAGAGGAAAAAGATGGGATTTTCGCTTTCCGCGTTGCAATTTGGAAAAGAACTTCTGGAGGTCAAAGGCGAGGCAGAGGAGAAAAAGTTCTGTTGAAATGTTGGTCTTGCCCCGCATCAGGAAGCGTTTGAATTTGCGATTGCTCTTGAGTACGCCGAATGCTCCCTCTACCTGAATGGAACGATTCATCCGCAGAAGCGCACCTCTCTCAGAAAGAAGGTTCTCAAAAGCGTTCTTTCTGTGTTCGGCAGATTCTACACACATCCGAATCTCTTTGTTTTTAACCTCGCCGGAGGACTTGAAGCACTTGCTTCGGAGTTCGCAGCCGGAACAATCTTCGCAGCGGTAATAGTCCGTGGTGGTAACAAAACCATCTTCCTTTTTGGAACTAGAACGCGTAAAGAGGATCTTTCTCCCGCCTACACAAAGAAAGCCATCCTCATGTTCCAGCGGTTCCATATTCTCGACCCGCCAGAACTGCGCCTTGAATTTCTTTGTCTTCTGCTTTTCGTAGGAGATCGGCTTAATAAAGCAGTTCTGTCCGTGCTGTTCCAGATACATATAGTTGCGGACACTTTCGTATCCGGCATCTGCCACAATGTCACGGTAACTTCTGCTCTGCATCCATTGGATATGGTTCAGGAACGGAATGAGCGTACCGGAATCGGTGCGGTTTGAAAAAGCAGCAACACCGGTAATATATTCGCTGTTGACCGCAAGCTGGACATTGTAGGCCGGTTTCAACTGGCCATTCCCCATGTGGTCTTCTTTCATCCGCATGAATGTAGCGTCCTTGTCGGTTTTGGACATACTTCTGCGGTTATTTCCAATGGCGAACAGCTTGTCCTCGCACTCTGTCCACTTCGTCCACAGGCTGTCCAGCTTTTCATAGCGCTTTTGCCATTCGCTCTTGCGCTTTCCGACTCCGTGAACAAATTCTGCATTGGGAGGAAGCTGCTTATCTGCCAACTCTCGCAGCTTCTTCCGGGTCAGATTGCCTTTTCCACCGTACTCGTTGAAAACTCCCTTTGCTTTTTCTTTCAATTTTGCCAGATTCTTTTCGACACCTGTTTTCCAGACAAAAGTATACCGGTTCGCCATGCTCTCGATCTTTGTACCGTCGATGAACACTTCCTCGTATTCTGTTTCTTCCAGTTCGGCAAGTCGTTGTACAAACTGGTAGAACAAGTCTTCTACTGCATCTTTCGCCTTTCCGCTCCGGAATCGGGCAAAAGAAGAGTAGTCCGGCACCCTCTCTCCTTGAAGAAGCCAGATAAAGTCGATATTCTTGGGGCATGCAAGCTCCAGCTTTCGGGTGGAATAAATGCCGCACATATAGCCGTACACCAATAGCTTGAACATGATCCGGGGTTCTGCTGCCGATTTTCTTCCTTTCGAAGAATACGCCTGATACAGTTTCGTGTAATCCAGTTCCTCAAGCTGGGCGTTGGCTACATACACCGGTTCATGTTCATCTATTAAAATATTTTCGCTTATTGGTAGGGTCAGCTGTTGATATATGCCGCCCTTTCCTGTATACTGTTTCTGTTGTAGTTGGTTCATTGCAGTCTCAGTTTACAACAAAAAATGAGATAGGCACCCCTTTCGGGGAAACCTATCTCATTTTTTCGTTGGGACTATTTTGCAATAGCCACTTTTTTTCATTTCAGTGACGCCCCGGCTCAGACCTCAAAGTCAAGGTAGTCTGCGGCAAGGCCGATGATGGTCAGCATACCGACCGGGATGCAGGCATTATCGCAGTAGAAGGTGGGCGAATGGGCAGAGCCATACGCGCCGCCCGGGGTGCGTGCACCCAGACGGACAAAGATGCCCGGCTTCTTTTCCTTGATAAAGGCAAAGTCCTCGCCGCCCATGGCTGCGTAAGGCATGATCTTGGTGTTCTCTTCACCCAGCATCTTTTTGCCCACGCGCAGAGCGCGATCCACCCACTCGTCCTCGCAGATGAAGGGCGGCACGACGCGGTTGTACTCCACATCGGCGGTGCAGCGGTAGGCCTCAGCCACCGAGGCAGCCACGCGCTTCACGCTGGCCTCCATGCGGTCTCGATCCGCCGGGTTCAGGGTGCGGACTGTGCCGGTCATCTCCACGCTGTCGGGCACGATGTTGTTGGCCTCGCCAGCATGGATGGTGCAGATGGAAATGACCACTGCGTTTGCGGGGTTCGTCTCGCGGGAGACCAGTGTCTGCAGGGCGTTGATCACCGCAGCCGACGCCACGATGGGGTCGCGCAGGGTGTGGCAGTGGGCACCGTGGCCGCCCTTGCCGTTGATGCGGATGCGGATGCCGTCGGCGCTGGCCAGGATGGCTCCGTACCGCACGCCGATGGTGCCTGCGTCCAGCTCTGCCGAGACATGCAGCGCTGCCACGGCGTCGATCTTGTCAAAGTCGATCTCCGGGTCGTTCAAAAACAGCTTGGCGCCCTGCAGGATCTCTTCTGCCGGCTGGATGAAGAAATAGATGGAGCCGGAGAACTGATCTTTCATCTCGCTCAGGATCTTGGCAGCACCCACATTGATGGTGCCGTGCACATCGTGGCCGCAGGCGTGCATCACGCCGGGCACCTTGCTGCGGGGAGACATGTGCTCATCCTCTTGAATGGGCAGCGCGTCGATATCGCCGCGGAACACGATCGTGGGGCCGTTGCCGGGCTTTGTGCCTTTCAGTTCAAAGAACAGTCCCGTTTCGCCCACCCGCTTCAGGCGGTCATACTTGACGTTCTTCTTGACGTAATCTTCCAGCAGGGCACAGGTGTTGTACTCCTTCATACTCAACTCGGGGTTCTCGTGGATATGAACACGCATCTGAGTGATCTCGGGCGTGATCTCTTCCACTTTCTTTTCGGACATCCACCATAGTTACATTCCTCCATGCAGTGTTCGGAATAAACAACGGACAAAAATCAAACAGGGTTCAAACGGGGATCAGAAACCGACCCAGCCCACAGCCTGCAGCACCATGGTGATCACGATGGCAGCGCCGATGTTCATCATCAGGTACTTGAATGCCCACTTGATGTACTTGGGGAAGCTGATGCCGACCATGGCCAGGCAGCCCATCATGGGTCCGTTCAGCGGGGTGAGCAGGTTGCACAGGCCGTCGCCAAACTGGAAGCGCCTGCACGGCGACCTGACGGGTAATGCCGACCAGATCGGCAATGGGGGTCATCAGCGGGATCATGACCGCTGCCTGACCGGAACCGGAGGGGATAAAGATGTTGACGATAACATTGACGACCACCATCAGGCCGGCACCCACCACGGCACCCACCTGATTCAGCGGGATGCTCAGGGCGTAGACGATGGTATCCAGCACTTTGCCCTGATTCAGGATAACAGCAATGGCGCTGGCCAGACCGGTGATGAAGGAGGCGTAGATCATGGGCTTGCAGCCCTTGATGAATTTATCGGAGATCTCGTTCATGCTGAAGCCGGAGACCAGACCGATGACGATCATCATGCCAAAGAAGTAAGAAGCGATCTTTTTTGGCGTTCCACTTGCAGGCGATGGTCAGACCCACGCACAGCACAACGCCCAGCAGGAACACAGCAGCAGTCAGAATCTGGCGCTTGGTCATTTTGGAGTCCACCTTGTCAGAGGAGATCTCGAAAGCGCTGTGGAAGTCAGAACCGTAGTTCAGGCTCTTGGTGGGCTCTTTGCGGATGCGGCGGTAATACAGCATGGTGACGATGTACAGGAAGGTGATGTTGGCCAGGCAGCACACCACACGCACGTTGGTGCCGGAGAAGATGGGGATCTCGGCCATGGTCTGTGCCACGCCAAGGATGCTGGGGTTTGCAAAGCCGATGGAGAAACCGCTCTGCAGGCCGTAGTAGATGATGAGGAAAGCCAAGAAAGCGTCGCCGCCGATGGCGTTGGACATCACGATGCCGATGGGCATCAGAGCCACACCGATGTTTGCGAAAGCACCGGCTGCGTTGCCCAGACCCAGGCCATACATCAGGATGGCGATGGCCAGCATCTCCTTGCCCCTTCAGCTTACGGGCAAGCCAGGTGAAGAAGTCGGACAGGGCGTGACTTTCTTCCACCATGGCAACGGACGCGCCGCAGAAGAAGATCAGGAAGATGGTGCCTGCGCTGTTGATAAAGCCCTGATAAATAGCCTGCAGCATTGCCCAGGGGGTCTGGGGGCTGGAGTCCACATGCTGGAAGCGTACCGGCCACGACCTTGGTCAGGGTGCCTTCGGTCACGCGCTCAAAGGTGCCGGCGGGGATGATCCAGGTCAGAACCATAGCTAGGCAGCACAGGATAAAGATCAGTGCATACACATCTGGAAATTGGAATTTCTTTTTCTTGGTTGTGGCTTCCATAGGTTTCTCTCCTTTACTGGCAAGTTTTTATTCCAAGGCGGCCGCACCGCCTTATGGGACATCAGGATAGGGGAATCACGGAAAAAGGGGAACTCAGGCCGGGCTGCCGTCCAGCGGGATCATGAATATCCGCACCGAGCGGAACGCTTTGCCGGCGCGCAGGCCGCCGCCTGCCACATGCCCGCCTGCCGTGGCACAGCTGGCGTGGATGTGAACGATCAGCGGACTCACCTTGTCGGGGTAGACCTCCAGCAGGGCAGGGTCGGCGCATTCGCGCTTCATGATCTCTCCGGTGAAAGAAAGCAGCTCTGCCGCCGCGTGGTACGGTGTCACTGCGCAGCGCAGCGGCAGCTCGTCCCGGATGGGAGCAGTGAACTCCATGCCGATCACCGAACCGATCGCGGCCGGGATCATCACGTTCTGCCACCCGTGGGCTGTCACAAAGTCCGAGATGGTCTTGCAGATATCCTCGCCGCTGCGGACAGTCACTTCAAAGATCTCCGGCATCTTCGTCACCCCTCCACCTTTTTCATTGACTGGCTGGCTGCGATCAGGATGGGGTCATACACCGGGGCGACCGGCGGCGCGTACACGAGATCCAACTCGTTGATCTCGGCTACGGTCATGCCGCAGGTGATGGCAGTGGCAAACACATTGATGCGCCCCGCCACCGACTCGCTGCCAATGGCCTGTGCGCCCAGCAGGCGGCCGGTGGCTTTGTCCAGGATCAGGCAGATGGTGTTGCTCTGGCTGCCGGGGTAGTAGGAGGCACGGTCGCCCTTGGTGATGACCGAAGCCGCTGCATTGTAACCTGCGGCCTGTGCCTGCGCCAGCGAAAGGCCGGTAGCAGAGATGTACAGCTCAAACGCCTTGGTGACCATGGAGCCGAGCACGCCTTTAAAGGTCTCGTGCGCACCGGCCAGATTGCCGCCGGCAATGCGTCCCTGCTTGTTGGCCGTAGTGCCCAGCGGGACGTAGGCTGCCCCGCCGGTGATGCGGTTCTTCATCTGCACACAGTCGCCGCAGGCCCAGATATGGGGGTCGCTGGTGCGCATCTCGTCGTCCACGACGATGCCGCCCCCTTGAGCCCCAGCTCCATCCCGGCGTCCTTTGCCAGCTCGCTGGCCGGGCGCACGCCGATGCTCAGCAGCACGTTGTTCACCGGAATCTGCGCGCCGTCCTTCGTCTGCACGCCGCAGACATGGCCGTCCGCCGTTTCCAGCGCGGCTACTTCGGCATTCAGGTGCACATACACCCCGTGCTTTTGCAGCACGTCCAGCACGGCAGCGGAAAACCGCTCTTCAAGGAAGCGGCAGCAGCCGGGGCATCACCTCAAACAGGTGTACTTCCAGCCCGCTGTTGGTCAGCTCCTCGGCCATTTCCAGACCGATGAAACCGCCACCCACAATGGCAATGGCCTTGTGTTCGCCGCCATGCACCGTGCTTTTCAGCCGGATGCCGTCCTCCACGGTGCGCAGGGTGTAAACGCTTCTGCATCTGCGCCGGGGATGTCCGGCACAATGGCGTGGGCACCTGTAGCGATCACAAGCTTATCGTAGGGCTGCTGCCAGCTTTTGCCGCTGTCCAAATCACGGACGGTCACCGTCTGTGCAGTGCGGTCGATGCTGGTCACTTCATGATGGATAAAGGTGGGCACGCCGCGCTGGTTGGTCATCTGATCCACGTTCAGGCTCACCAGGTCGTCCGGCTGGTCAATGATGCCGCCCACGAAGTACGGCAGGCCGCAGGCTCCGTAGCTGATGTAGCCGGAGCGCTCGAACACGGTGATCTCCAGCGAAGCGGTCTACCCGTTTGGCTTTGGAGGCCGCGCTCAGGCCGGCCGCCGTGCCGCCGATGATAATCACTTTTTCAGCCATGATCGTTTCCCTTTCATATGCTGTACAGGAAAAAGCGGTTAGACCTCGATGTGGTCGTTGCTGATATGGTATTTCTCCATCACGCCAGTCTCGATCAGGGTCTGCTTGAGGTGCTCAAGCTTCTCACCGGAGTAGTCCTCATAGGGCTTGCGCAGGTGGCCGCCGGGCAGACCCAGCAGGTTGAGCGCAGCCTTGATGACGATGGGGTTGGAGAAGGTGTACAGCTCCTGCAGCAGTGGGAACCACTTGAAGTACTCGGTGCGGCACTCCTCAATGACCTTCATGTCAGTCCAGGGGCGGGAGTACAGGGCAGCCTCTTCGGGGATGATGTTGCCGCCGATGTTGGCCGTGCCGGTGCCGCCGATGGCCAGAGTGGGGATCACGATGGAGTAGTGCGGGTAGTCGCAGCACATGATCTTGACCTTGCCCTCGCACAGGCGCTGCACCTGCACCAGCTGTTCCACGCTGGGCATTGCCTCTTTGTCCACCACAAAGTTCGGGTGCTTCTCAGACAGGTACTTGATCGTCTCCGGCAGCACCTGCACGCCCAGACGGCTGGGGTTGTTGTAAATGCCGCAGGGGATGCTGACACTGCTCATGCAGGTGTCCAGATGGGTCTTTGCGGCGTGCTGGGTAATCAGGACGTAGGGAGGAACCGTGAACACGACGCCGTCGGCACCTTCAGCCTCACAGAACTGTGCAAACTCCACGCTTGCCTCGGTGGTAAAGGATGCTGCGCTGAAGAACACGGGGACGACCTTCAGGCCGCGTGCTGCGCGATCCTTCATGTAGGCGATCACGGACTTGACGATGAGCTTCTTCTCCTCAATGGACAGCAGGGTGACCTCACCGGCAGAGCCAAGGATGAACAGCTGGTTGGTGCCGTACTTGATCTGGCGGGCAATGAGCAGCTTGAAGCCCTCGATATCCACCTGATTGTCCTCAGTGAACGGAGTAGGCATTGCTACCCAGGAGCCTTGGAGATTCATCATGATAATTTCCTCACTTTCAAAAAATTGAAGATGTGTATTGCAAAGAGCCGTAATGCTCTGGTTGCCTTGAAGAATGTAATCAGTTTTCCAGCATGATGCGCAGGATCTCAATGTCGGTGGCGCGCATACCTTCGCGCCCCATGCGGCCGTAGCTCTTCAGCGTTTTTTCGGCACTTTCGCTTCCACAAGACCCTCGCCGTTTCGGAAGCCGCGGCGCTCGCTGGCCATGTAGTAGGCAAGGATCGCTGCATCCACGGAGGAAGCGATCTTTGCGGCACAGGATGCCTTTGCACCGTCGCACACGATACCGGACACATTGCCCAGCGTGTTCACAATGGTCCCCTCGATCACGTCAAAGTCCGCGTTGTGCAGGTAGGCAATGGCTGCACCGGCACCCACTGCCGCCGAAACTGCACCGCAGTAGGCGCTGAGCTTGCCCAGCTCGTTTTTCTGGTAGATGGCGATCAGGTTGCTGAGCACCAGCGCGCGGATCTTTTTCGCGGCTCACGCCCAGCGCATCGGCGAACACCTGCACCGGCAGGCTTACCGTCATGCCCTGGTTGCCGCTGCCGGAGTTGATCATCACCGGCAGCACGCAGCCGTTCATGCGCGCATCGCTGCCGGCGGCGGGCAGTGCCCGCGCCATGGTGCGGGCGTCGCTGCCGTAGTGCTCCAGAATAGTGGAGCCGACATTTGCGCCGTACTTATTGGAAAGGCCTTCGCGGGCAATGGCCATATTGCAGCGCACCTGGTCTTCCATCAGGCCGCCCACCTCGGCAATGTCCACCGTGTTGGCAAAGTCATAGATGTCGTGCAGGTTCAGCAGGGAACGATTCGTCTCGGTGGCGTTCTGGGCGCTCATGCCCTTTTTCATCACCACAGTGCCGTTGTGCTCAATGCGCACGATGTTGGTGTGGGAGAATGCGATCTCCACCAGAGCGGACTCCTGCCCGGCAGTCATCTCCACGATGATCTGCAGGTTGGAGACGCCTTCCAGCAGGGAAACGCTGCAGATCTTTTTGCGCAGCAGTTCCCACGTCAGTTCCAGATCCTTCGGGGAGACGTCGGTAAGCACCTCCAGCTTTTTGTCCGGGTTGCCGCCCACGGCGCCCAGCACCGCGCTGGTCTCAATGCCTTTCATGTTGCCTGTGGTGGGCACAATGACCGCTTTGACGTTTTTGATGATGTTGCCGCTGCACCGGACATCAATGTGCTCCGGCAGTCTGCCCAGAACGCTGCGCGCCTTGGCCGCCGCGTAGGCAATAGCGATCGGCTCGGTACAGCCAAGCGCCGGAACGATTTCCTCGCGCAGGATGGCGAGGTATTCACGATAGACGTTCTGATTCATAGCAAGCCCTTCCAAACGATGCGTTTTTGCGTGATGTATGACCGATTATTTGTAAAATGCTTACACGAATGGGTTCTTCTGAGCCAAGAATAGCAAAAGAAAGACGGCATTTCAACATACTATGAATTACTGTCGCGCCCGAAACTTTGTATAAAGCATTACAAATTCTCGCTAAAAAATACTTTTTCATGGCAAAGTATACAACACATTCCACAGTTTCGTGGCAGTCTGTTCAAGTTCCATTTGCAACCACCAACAAACATACTAAAGTAGTATGTTTATCGTCTCAAAATTGCAGACCCCGTGGAGGTCTGCTTTATAAGTATCGTTTCATGCCCAGTCTTTTTCGATCTCCTGCTTATACTGCTCAATATTGATCTGAGTCTTGCGGTTCAGCACCCGGATAAAGCCCTCTGCGCACAGCTCGTTGATCAGCTTTGTAATGGTCACGCGGGCGCCGCCCACGATCGTGCTGATCTCGTACTGGGTATAGTTGAGCTTGAGGTCGTACCACTGGCCGTCGATCACGCGGCTGGTGTCTGCCGTGGAGCAGTACAGGCGGCGGAGCCTGTCCTTGCAGGGCGTAAAGAAAGGTTTGCGATCTCCTGCCGGAGGATGCGCATTTTTTGAGAATAGCTCTGCAGGATCGCCTCGCGGAACAGGCTGCTCTCCGCCAGCAGACGATCATAATTCTGCATGGGGATCAGGTACAGCACCGAAGGCTTTTCCGTTTTTGAAAACAGCCCGGTCGAGTCGTGCAGCACGCAGGGAGTCTCGCCGTAAAACCAGCCCGCCGACAGGGTATAGAGCAGCTTTTCGGCACCGTCCGGTGCGCACATGAAGTGCCGCGTGCGCCCCTCGGCAATGTAATAAACGCCGTTTAGGGTGTCGCCGGGCTTCAAAAAAAAAGACCTTTTTGGCCGGAACTTCCATCCGGACGCCGTTTTGTTCAATGAGAGAGGTCAGTTCATTCCGTTTGGGCAGAGGCAGAGTGATATTAGAGTCCTTCCATTCCATCCGAAATCTACCCCCCTCTTCTTCATTTTGGGCTATTTATTTTTTATATTCTAGCATGAATACCACAAAATTTCAATATTTTCACAGCAGGATTCACAGTTTGCAAGAGAGGACGTTTTGCACAGCCGCCGCCTTTTTGCATCTTTTATGCGC
>VOFG01002173.1_pt1 | contig 15672 bp, 29 predicted proteins | sample 5384171 | NCBI WGS metagenome assembly VOFG01 (sample SAMN12384726, study PRJNA508395) | human gut metagenome | isolation source: healthy gut F | host: Homo sapiens
CCGCGGCATCAACGACGGCGACGAGCTGCGCCGTACCCTGACCGATCTGCTGGAGCTGACCCCCATGGTGCAGAGCGTGGCAGCGGTGCCCTGCGGCGTGACGGATTACCGCAGAACCTGTTCAAGCAGACGCCCTACGACGCCGAGACCAGCGCCGCCGTCATCGACATCATGGAGGAGTTTGGGGATGAGTGCAAGCGCCGCCATGGCAAGCGCATCATCTATCCCAGCGATGAATGGTATCTCAAGGCAGGCAGGCCCATCCCGCCGGAGGAGTTCTACGAGGACTTTGACCAGCTGGAAAACGGCGTGGGCATGATGCGTCTGTTCGGCAGAATTTCTGGCCGAACTGGAAAAGCCCCACCGCATTTACGGCACCAAAAAGATGGACGTGGTCACGGGCGAAATGGCGTCACCGCTCATCCACCAGATGATGGACGAGCTGCACCGCCAGTACCCCATGGTGGAGGTAACAGTGCATACCATCAAGAACAAATTCTTCGGCGGCAATGGGGGTGGCGGGCCTCGTGACGGCGACCGATATCATTGCCCAGTGCGAGGGCAGGCTGACCAGCGGTACGCTGGGGCCGGTCTGCGCAAGCGCAGCAACATCACCGACGGCCTGGAGCGGTATATGGTGGTGCGCGCCCTGGCTGCCGTGGGCGCAGCCGTGTGGCCCTGATCCTGGTGGATGCCACCGTCGGCTTTTCCGAGCAGGACAGCAAGATAGCGGGCTACGCCCATGAGCAGGGCAAGGCCTGCATCATCGTGGTGTCAACAAGTGGGACGCCGTGGAAGGCAAGAGACCAACACCATGGAGCTGCAGCGCCGCGGATTATGCCGATTGCTTCAGCTTCATGGGCTACGCTCCCATCATCTTCATCTCGGCCCAGACCGGCTACAACGTCAACAAGCTGATGCAGCTCATCCGGGATGTGGACAGCGAGAACGGCGCCCGTGTACCCACCGGTGTGCTGAACGAGATGCTTGCCCGCGCGACCGACCGGATGCAGCCCCCCAGCGACAAGGGTCGCCGCCTGAAGATCTACTACCTGACGCAGGCTTCCACCCGTCCTCCCACGTTCGTGGCCTTCGTCAACCAAAGCACCTGTTCCACTTCAGCTATCAGCGGTATCTCATCAACCAGATCCGCGAAAACTTTGGTCTGGAGCATACCGCCCATTCGTCTGGTCGTGCGGGAGCGCGGCTCCGGCGAGGTGGGGCCAAAGGACGTATAAGCGCCCCGAAGGAGGCATCCGGGTTCCGTTATGATGCAAACCATCCTCATCGCCGTGCCACCGGCTGCGCAGGCTTACCTGCTGGGCAGTGTGGACACCGGTATCCTCGTCAGCAAGTTTTTGTACCACGATGACGTGCGCAAGTACGGCAGCGGCGCTGCCGGCATGACCAACATGCTGCGCACCTTTGGCAAGAAAGCCGCAGCCCTCACGGCCGCCGGTGACGTGCTCAAAGGGCGTGCTGGCCGTGTGCATCGGCCGCTGGCTGTTCCACTTCCTGCCTGCCGACGCCGGCGTCTCGGCCTGGCTGGGCGTGTATCTGGCCGCCATCCTGGCGGTGGTGGGCCACCTTAAGCCCCTGTATTTCGGCTTCAAAGGGCGGCAAGGGCGTGCTGGTGGCCGGTGGAGCCATTCTGGCCATCCAGCCGGTGCTGCTGCCGTTCCTGGCGGTGATTTTTCTGGCCTGCCTGCTGCCCACCGGCATGGTGTCGCTGGGCAGTGTGACCATGGCGGCGGCTTATCCGTTGTTGACGCTGGGCTACTGCCTGCTGCGTGGCTATGCCGTACAGGACCTGCTCATGTCTGGTGGGCTCTGGTCATCATGGCTGCCATGGTCATCTATATGCATCGCTCCAACATCCAGCGCATCCGCGACGGCAAAGAATACCGCTTTGGCCGCCACGGCAAAAGTAAAATCAAACAATGAAACAGGCGGTGCCTGCACACAATTTGTGTGGCACCGCCTGTTTTTCGTTTTTTGTAAGGTTATTCGTCGTCCTCGCCCGGTTCTGTTTCCGGTTCGGGGTGCAGCCAGTGGATGCCGCTTTGCGCGGGCGAAAGGTCCGGAGCGAGGTGACCGTCCGGCAGATGGGCACCAAAGGCGGGCACAAAGAAGTATTTGCGCACGATGAAGATGAGGGCGATGGCGCCCACACTGAGCAGGTTTTCCAGCGCCGAGTCATGGCCCACCACCAGATGGCGGGCAATGGCGTAGAGCAGCACTTCCAGACTGCTGCCGGGGCTGTGCTTGGCCAGCATCTTGATGAACTCGATACCGATCACGATGTCCAGACTGCGCTCCAGAAAGGTGCGGATCTCCACCTCGTTGCCGTCGATCAGCAGGCCGGGCATCCACCGGATGAGCGGCACGGCGCTGAGCAGCAGACCAATGAGCACCAGCCCGGAGAGCAGGATCTCCAGCAGGCTGGACGCCTGAATGATGCGGTTGCGCAGCTGGGTGCGCCAGTGGCTTTCCACATGCGAAGCGGGATGTTCCATAACAAGACCGTCCTTTCGGCATTCTGCTGTAGAAGATTCGACAAATCTTTTGACATGATTGTAGCAGAAGGATGAAAGCGTGTCAATTCAAACGGTGTAGGTTATGGCAGGGATTCAGCCGTTGGCGGCTGCACTGCCGGCAGGCACATAGCCGGATTTTTTGATGCAGGCCTGCCCGGCCTCGGTGTCCAGCCAGTCGTAGAGCTGGCGCTCCGGGCTGTCGGCGGCGGCATCCGGGCGGATGACGGCGTAGAAGTCGTTGCAGAGCGGGATAGCTGCCGTCGGCGATGGTGTCGTTGAGGGCATCACGCCGTCCACACCAGCAGCCGCAGACCGGGCTGGGAGTACATCTGGTCGATGTAGTAGTACACCGAAAAGCCGATGGCGTTGGCGGAGTTGTTGTAGGCGGCAAGGCTGTCCACCAGTTCGCCCATGGCGGTGGGGGCCAGCTCGGTGGGCGGGTCCATCAGTTCGCCGCCCTGAATGAGCAGCTTCTGGAACAGGGTCTGGCTGCCGGAGTCAGACGCGGCGCTGGAAGGGCCACGATGTCCAGATCCTGGCCGCCCACGTCCTTCCAGTTGGTGATCTTTCCGGCGTAGATGTCCCGCAGCTGCTGCTGGGTCAGGTCGGTCACGGGGTTGTCCTCGTTCACGATGAACACCAGTGCGTCCACGCCGATGGGTTTCTGCTCCAGCTGGACGTTGGCGGCCTCAGCTCCTCCTTGACGGAATCCGGGGCTTCGTACACCACCAGCATTTTGGTGTCGGTGTTGTACAGACCAAAGTTCTCCCAGGCATAAGCGGTGGTGCTGACCGAAATGATGCTCTGGGCTTCTTCCAGGTCCATGCCGGTGGTGTCGGCCAGCATTTGTGCCATCAGGGGATGCAGGCCGTGCTGCCGTCCAGGGCAGGGAAGTCCTCCACGGTCAGGAACGGTGCGGCGGTCACCTCACTGGCAGCCGAGGAAGCAGGGGGCTCCGGGGCGGTGGAAGCAGACGGCAGGCTCGCTGCTGCCGGAGCAGGCCGTCAGGACCCCGGCGGCAGAGCAGGCGGCAAGACCCAGCAGAAAGCTGCGGCGGGAAATTTTCGTGTTTTTCATCAGAAAAAACCTCCTGTCATGGTTCAGTAACCGAGTTCGTCATCGGCATTGACGGACGAGAAGATGCTTTGGCAGTAAAGCCAGTTGCCGTCGGTGTTCATCCAGCCGTAATAAAAGCCACGTTTTGCAACGAACACATGGTCCGGCAGGGGTTCAGGCTGTTGTCGTAGTAGCTGTAGCAGCTGCCAAGGCCATGCATCACCACGTTGCCGGTTTCGTCCAGTACATCGCATCCGGTGGCGTAACTGCTGGGGAATTGCGGGTGCCACAGTACAGCGGCCTGCCGTTGGCATCGGTGGTGAGGATAGCAGGGATAATTACTAGGTCCTCATTCAGATGGCTCAGGTCGGAGACAAGGCCTTCGGGGCCGTACACCCGGATGGCGGTGGTCTCAAAGTTATCGTTATCCCGCAGCTCCATCCAGACAAAGCCGTCCACCTCACAGTCCAGCGTCACGCTTTGATGGCCCCCCACTGGTCCCACGGCGTTATCGGTGAGCAAATCGCCGGTGTCGGTGTCGAAGACCTTCAACCGCCCGTCCTCATAGTAAAGGGCGATGGGTTCGCCATGACGCTGACAGCGTACAGCGGTGTGACCTCACCGGTGGAAAGGTCGTGCAGAATAACGATAGTCACGTCCACGTGCGCCATGTGACCACATAGCCCGGGAAATAGTTGCTGGGCTGGTCGTCGAAGGTGCCAATCACGCCCCGGTCCACGGTGGTCATGTCCCGCAGCTGGTAGGCGGCCGTTCGCTGGTCTGAGAAAGGCCGGTGCCGCTGCCGCAGGTCTGTCGGAAGCCGATGAAGCCTTCGCCGGTGGCGGGGTTATAGAGGACCTTTCGTCCGTTGGCTCGCCGCTGGCATGGGAGATGTCCAGTTCCACCCAGTTGTCCAGGTTCGTCCGACGCATAGGAAATGGCTCAGGCCGTAGTGGCATCTGCGCCGTAGGTCTGGGTACCGTCCTTCGTCTGGATAATGATCCAGCTGTGCAGGGCGGGTTCATCGTCCCATGCGTCCTCGGCAAGGTCTGCTGGGCGGGCATAGCAGGTGAACACCAGCCTGTCCCCGCACACGATGCAGCGGTATGCGCCATCCGGCACGGGCAGACGTTCGCCGGTGGAAAGGTCGATCACCTGACAGGTGCCGTAATCGTCGTAGCCGTTTTCGTAGCTGCCGTTCACGGCGTGGGCTTCCTGCAGCACCAGCAGACCGTTCTGCATGGAGGCGTTCTGCTCCCCTCAAAGGTCATGACTTCATTGCCGTCTTTGTCAAACAGGCCGCTGCGCCGTCCGCAATAAGCGTGGGGTCGGCCCAGGTGCGGAACCAGTAGTTGGTCTCACCGGTCACGGTGTCCTGCAGAAGGTTCACGTTCTCGCTGCGGAAGGACTGGTACAGCACCTTGCTGCCGCACAGAACGGTGCAGGCACCGCCGGAATTGTCGTAACCGTAAAGGATCCGCAGCTTTCCGTCGTCCAGCCGGGAGCTGTCGTAAAGCGGATCCCCGTGTGCATCGGTGGGCACTGAGAAAGCAGGAGCAGCAGGCTTGCCGGAAGCGGGCGGCAGCACGCTGCAGCTGCAGCCAAGGGCAAGGCACAGGGCAGCGCATACAGCAGCGCTGCCTATGCGGCAAACGTTACGCTTCATAAAGATCACTCCTTACAGTATGGAAAGGAACAAAGTTTAAAAAGAAAGCCGGAAAAAGGTTTTCCAGTTCAATTATAATACGAAACAGCCGCGCATTCCATTGCAGGAAAACGCGGCTGTTGATTACAGTTTTATGACAGACTTTCAGGACTGTGCTTTGGCTTTTTCAGCATCGTCCATCCGGTCCAGCTGCTTGAGGAAGGCCAGCAGGAACGGCAGGGAAACAATAAAGGTGAGCGCATCCGCAATGGGCTGGCAGATCTCTACGCCTACAAGGCCGAAAGTGCGGGGCAGAATGAGGATGAGCGGAATGAAGAACACGCCCTGACGGCAGCAGGCCAGAAAGGTGGCGCGCCCGGCTTTGCCCACGCTCTGGAAGGTCATGTTTGCCACCACAATGATCGGATGCAGCAGAATGGCAAGGCACTGATAGTGGAAGGCGGGCAGCGCCACGGCGGTAACTTCCGGGTCATCGCGGAACAGGCGGATGAGGGCATCGCTGTTGACCCAGCACAGGCTCACCAGCACCACCAGCATACAAAGGCTGCACCTATGGTAAAAACTGCGGCTTTTTGCACCCGGCGGAATTTGCGCGCACCGTAGTTGAACGCGGCCACCGGCTGAAGACCCTGCCCAACGCCAATGGCTACCGAGATGATGAACATGAAAATGCGGGAAACGATGCTCATGCCGGCCACAGCGGCATCGCCGTAGCTGCGGGCGGCAATGTTCAGCAGCATGCCGCCGATGCTCTGCAGGCCCTGGCGGCCAAAGCTGGGCGCGCCGCCCACCAGGATCAGGCCGAATTCCCGCGCTTCGCGGGTGACGGCCGTAATACGGAACTGACTGACGGTTTTGCCCCGCAGGAACATGGACAGCAGGATGCAGAAGCTGATGCTTTGGCTGAGAGCCGTTGCAATGCCTGCACCGGCGGTGCCAAGGCCCAAGCCGAACATAAAGATGGGGTCCAGCACAATGTTCAGCACGCCGCCGGTCACAAGGCCGATCATGGCAAAGTTCGCCTTGCCCTCATAGCGCAGGATGTTGTTCATCACAAGGCTGGAAATCATAAGCGGGGCTGCAATGAGGATGGGCCGTGCATAAGCGCAGGCGTGGGGCAGAATGGTCTCGGTGCTGCCCAGCAGCATCATGAAGCTGGGCAGAGTGGCAAGGCCCACAACGGCCAGCACCACGCCAACGGCCAGAGCAGTAAAAAGCTGGTGGAAGCAAAGCGGGTGGCGGCATCGGTGTTCCGGCTGCCAAGGCTGCGGCTGATGATGGTGCCGGAGCCGTGGCCCAGTGTAAAGCCAAGCGCCTGAATAATGGCCATCAGGCTGGAAACAATGCCCACCGCACCGGAAGCGCTGGTGGAGATTTGGCCCACAAAAAAGGTATCGGCCAAGTTGTAGATGCTGGTGATGAGCATACTTAAAATGGTAGGGGCGGCAAGACCGAGGATCAGCTTTGGAATGGGTGTCTCGGTCATTTTTTTTGTATTGCTGAATGTTGAGCTCGTCTGCTGACATGAAAGAACCTCCTTTTATCATAAGGAATAGGTCAAGAAAAGCCGCCCAGCAGCAGAGCGGCGGATAATTTGAATGTGTGCACAGGATGCACGTTCCATAGTATAACGCAGCTGCGGCAAAAAAGTCGAGAGCCGAACCGGTACAGAATGGTGCCTGAAATGCCCATGGAGCGGGAGAAAAACGGACGGAAAGCTTGACTGTTTTTGTCTGTTTTGCTAAAGGCTGGTCGAATTGCTTGTAGAAAATCACGATATGTGGTATCATTTACCATAAAGGGAAACAAAAGAGCCTGTGCATCTGTACAGGCTGCATACAAAAATATAAGCGGCAGCCGCAGGCAGAGCCGGGCGGCTGCGATCCATAGGAGGAACAAACCATGAAAACTGTTGCACAGACCGTGATCGAAGCCGATCACTTTTACACCATTGCCGCGCACACCGGTAACGTCATTCAGGCCGTGGAGGGCACCAAAGGAAGCCGGTACCGTCCGTCTGGGCAAGTACGAGCATAAGCCTGAGCAGGAGTGGAGCTTTATCCGCGTGGGTGACGGCGTTTACCGCATCCGCAACCGCGCATCCGGCAAGCTGCTGGACCTGACCATGACCGGCACCGCCAACGGCACCTGGCTGCACCTGTGGGAGGATGTGGGCGGCACCTCTCAGATGTGGACCGTTCAGCCCACCCCGGAAGGAACTGTGCGCCTGCGCTCTTCCTGGGCCGGCGGCAAGTGCGTGGACACCGTTGGCATGGGCGCTGCGGTTGGCACCGTGCTGCAGATCTGGCAGGAGGTGTCCGGCGCAGATGACCAGCTGTGGACCATTGCCGAGGTGAAGGAGCGCGCAAAGCGTGCCGCAAAGAAGGCCGAGGCGCCTGCTGTGGAGGCTTCCGCTGCTGAAGCTGCCCCGCTGCAGAAAAGGCACCGGCCAAGAAGACTGCGGCCCGCAAGCCCCGCACCACCAAAAAGGCGGCTGCCGCCAAGGCAGAAGCTGCAGAAGAGGGGAAGGCAGAGACCGCGCAGGCAGAAAAGCCCGCAAAGCCTGCCCGTAAGACCGCCGCAAAAAAGACCGCCGCCAAGGCTGCCGAAAAAGCAGAGCCTGCAAAGGCAGAAGCACCTGCAGAGGAGAAGCCCGCTGCGGAGAAGCCCAAGCACAAGTGCGCACCCCGCAAGAAGAAGGAGACGGTCTGATCTCGTTCTGTTGATTTGTTAAAATGAAAGCGCCCGCCGGAGGTCCAGCCCTGCCCGGCGGGCGCTTTTGGTTATTCTGGAAGCTGCTTTAAAACAAAGCGGTTTTTATCAAATTCCAGCAAACCTTCGTCCCGCATTTTGCACAGCTCTTTGGAGAGGGCGCTGCGGTCCAGATTGAGGTAGTCGGCCATCTGCTGGCGGTTGAAGGGCACCTCGAACTCCATCCTGCCGCAGCGTGCTGCCTGTGCGGAAAAATAGGTCAGCAGCCGTCCGCGCACAGTCTTGGGCGTTGTGCAGAAGATGCGCTGCGAAAGGCTGAGGTTCTTGCGCATGGACACCGCCAGCAGGCGGCGCAGCAGCTTGTCCTGCAGCGCTGGCTCGATCCGCGCATCGGTAAAGGCGGCAGTGTGCAGGAACAGTATTTCGCAATGTTCGGCCGCAACAGCATCCACCATCAAGGCCTCACCGCAAAAGGCGTAGGTCTCGGCAAAGGCCTGCCCGGCACCTACGCTGCTCAGGATGCTTTTGGTGCCCCAGAGATCCAGATTTTCAATGTGCACGGAACCACGCAGCACAATGCCGATCTCCCGCACGCAGCTTCCGGCGCGGAAGATGACCTCGTGCTTTGCAAACTGCCGGGTGCGCAGGTGCCCGGCAGCGGCAAGGGTATCCAGCTCGGCTTCTGAAAGATCCTGAAACAGGGGCGACGCGATCTTTTTCATAAAAATCCTCTTTCTGTGGTTATAACAACCGAAAGCACGGTCTGATTATAGTATACTCAGAACATCAAAGCAAGGAGGATTTTTTCTATGATCCGGAAAATCATCCACATTGACGAAGAAAAGTGCAACGGCTGCGGCGCGTGCGCGACGGCCTGCCACGAGGGGGCTATCGGTATCGTGAACGGCAAGGCAAAGCTCCTGCGCGACGATTACTGCGATGGTTTCGGTGATTGCCTGCCCGGCTGCCCCACCGGTGCCATCACCTTTACCGAGCGCGAAGCCGCCGCTTATGACGAGCAGGCTGTGCTGGAAAACAAGCAGAAAAAAGGCCGCTGCCGCCCAGCAGCAGGCACAGCCCGCCGCACCGGCGTTCCATGGCTGCCCGGGCAGCATGATGAAACAGTTCCACCGTGAGCAGACCGCACCTGCCGCAGCCGCAGTGCCCATGCAGTCCCAGCTGGCACAGTGGCCGTGCCAGATCAAGCTCGTGCCGGTCAACGCCCCTATTTTGACGGTGCCAAGCTGCTGATCGCCGCCGACTGCACCGCCTATGCCTACGCCAATATCCACGAGGAGTTCATGAGGGGCCATGTGACCATCATCGGCTGCCCGAAGCTGGATGCTGTGGATTACAGCGAAAAGCTGACCGAGATCATCCGCAGCAATGACATCAAGAGCGTGACGGTGCTGCGCATGGAGGTGCCCTGCTGCGGCGGGCTGGAGCACGCTGCCATCACTGCTCTGAAGAACAGCGGCAAGTTCATCCCGTGGAATGTAGTCACCTTCTCCACCGATGGCCGAATCCTCGACCGGTAAAATGACAGAACAAAAGCCAGAAACGACTGCTGCCGTTTCTGGCTTTTGATGTTTGCGGAAAGATCAGCCCGCGTTCTGTACGCTGTTGGCAGCGGTCTGTACGAACTGCAGCACGCTCTGGATGGTATCGCGGATCTGCACCAGCGTCTGGATGTCTTCGTCCTTCATGCGGGATGTGGGCGCAGTGAGCACCACGGTCTGGGCACTCACGGTGCCAGTGAGCTGGATGCTGACCCCGTGTTCCGGGATGGTGAGCAGGATGTGCACCGGGATGGCATCCGCAAAGAACCTGCTCTTTTCCAGCCCGATAACAAGTACCGGTGCATTGGCGCTGGCATCACCGGTATCCAGCTGAAAATAAAGGTAGCCGTCCTTTGCGCCTTCCGGCTGTACGCGCTGCAGCTTTTTCTGCGGCAGCTCAAACTCGGTCATGTCCTGCAGGCTGGTGGCTGTGGTGTCCACACCCAGCAGGCTGGCCAGCTGGGCCTGCGAGATATAACTGCCAAGGCTCCAGTCCGGCAGCAGAAGGCTCGCCAGCGGGTAGCTGCCGGTGATGGAAGAGCGGATATTTTTTGTACAGCTGCCCGACATCGTATAAGGTCTCGCTGCTGCTGATATACACCCGGGTGAGCGGGCCTGCCGGGATAACGGCATCCGGGGCCGAGATGCTCAGCTGCAGTGCGTCCGGCGCATACAGGCCGCTGACGGTGCCCTTTGGTGGAGCCGGTCTTTTGCAGGATGGTGTACAGGGCGGGGGAATCGGCGGTGGATGTGATCTCATAATCAAAGGTAGCCGCGCCTGCCTGCAGCGCTTTCACCCGGCGGGCTATCAGACTGTACCCGGTTGCAGCGGCCACGACTGCAAGCAGTACAAGGATGAGCACTGCAATCAGGACCACATAGCCCACGCCGTGCTTTTTTCGTTTGGAAGATGCCATAAAAAATCCTCCCTCAGATGTTTTATTCAGCATAGCGGAACAGCGGACAAAAGTCAAGGCAGAACAGAGAAACCGGAAAAAACAAAAAATCCGGAAACCGTAAGGTTTCGGAGTTTCTGGCGGAAAGATGGGGATTCGAACCCCAGAACGCTTTTTGACACGTTACACGATTTCCAGTCGTGCGCCTTAGACCAACTCAGCCATCTTTCCATATTCGGTTGTGCGCCGCAGCGCTCACACTATAATACCTGAAAGGTGCGCATTTGTCAAGCACTTTTTTTTTTAAAAATGAAAAATGAGCCGATAAAACAAAAAATCCGGGACCCAAAGGTTCCGGATTTCTGGCGGAATGGGGATTCGAACCCCAGAACGCTTTTGACACGTTACACGATTTCCAGTCGTGCGCCTTAGACCAACTCAGCCATCTTTCCATATTCGGTTGTGCGCCGCAGCGCCACACTATAATACCTGAAAGAATCGCTTTTGTCAAGGATTTTTTGAAAAAAATGGTTTTTTTCAAAACGACATCTCTGTGCAGGCAAAAAACGGCAAAAAATTCAGGGATGCAGCAAAAACCCTTGACGAAGCGGTTGAACCGGACTATGATGAAGCAGGAGAGTACTGCGGCGGGAAATTTTGCGGCCGCAGAGTGGAAAAAAAGGAGGATGCTTTCTTATGACTTATCCTGAAGTGCTGGCCAATGCCCGTGAGTGCATTGGCAAATACTGCAAGGCCTGCCCGGTGTGCAACGGCGTGGCCTGCAAAAACCAGATCCCCGGCCCCGGTGCCAAGGGCGTGGGCGATACCGCCATCCGCAATTATAATAAGTGGGCCGAGATCCGCGTGAACATGGACACCCTGTGCGAGGGCGGCACCCCGGACACCCATATTGAGCTGTTTGGTAAGAGCTTCAAGTACCCGTTCTTTGCAGGCCCGGTGGGTGCTGTGAACCTGCACTACCCGAAGCCTATACCGATATGACCTATAACGATGTGCTGGTGCGCGCCTGTGCAGAGAACGGCATCGCTGCCTTTACTGGTGACGGCACCAACCCCACCGTGATGGAGATGGCTACCCGCGCCATCGGCGCTGCGGGCGGCTGCGGTGTGCCCACCATCAAGCCGTGGAACATTGATACCATTAAGGAAAAGATGGCCGAGGCCAAGGCCAGCGGCTGCTTTGCCGTGGCCATGGATGTGGATGCAGCCGGTCTGCCCTTCCTGAAGAACATGACTCCGCCCGCAGGCAGCAAGAGCGTGGCAGAGCTTGCCGAGATCGTCAAGCTGGCCGAGCGCCCCTTCATCGTCAAAGGGCGTTATGACGGTCAAAGGTGCACAAAAGGCAAAGGAAGCCGGCGCTGCTGCCATCGTGGTATCCAACCACGGCGGCCGTGTGCTCGGTCAGACCCCTGCCAGCGCGGAGGTGCTGCCCGAGATCGCAGCAGCCCCCTCAAGGGCACCGGCGTGAAGGTGCTGGTGGACGGCGGCATCCGCACCGGTGTGGATGTGTTCAAGGCACTGGCCCTGGGCGCCGATGGCGTGCTGATCTGCCGCCCCTTTGTCACGGCCGTGTACGGCGGCGGCGAGGAGGGCGTGAAGTGCTACATTGACAAGCTGGCCGGTGAACTGGCTGACACCATGCAGATGTGCGGTGCACATTCTCTGGCGGAGATCACGCCGGATATGGTGCGGGTATAAGAAAAGAGTGAATAGAAAAGCGGTCTGTGCCTTTGCGGTGCGGGCCGCATGAAATTGAGTTTTTTCACCCCATTGCAGCTGCGTGCCGGGGTAGTAGTGTGCCAGAATATCGGCATAGCTTTTGCCCTGCTCCGCCATGGCCTGCTGGCCTCGGTCATGCCGTTGGAGATGGCGAAGTAGCTTGTCCCGGCGGGGGCGTTTGCCATAAGACACATCGGTCAGCACACCTGTCCACCAGCGCCGAGAGGCGGGCATAGTTTTCCTCATAGGCGGTGCCCCAGTAGCTGCGGAGAACTGCATCCGTTAAGTATCCCTGCCGCCGGACGGGGTCCACGCTCAGCCAGCCGGAAGCCGGTTCGGCAGCATGGTCGCGGCAGTAGAGGGCATAGCTGTGGGCCGCGATGGCCTGCGCCTTGAGCGCCTCGTCCGGCCAGCTGATGGGCATTTCTGCTGCCACAGCCCCGATCAGATATTCCCGCCGGGGTACCGAGACCACGGCCCCGGCGCTCTGGTCGGCCAGCAGAAAGGTCTCGCTGTCCTGATCGGAGGGCGGCACGGCGGCGCTGTCCGGGGCGGATTCCGAAGCCGCAGTGCCCGGCAGAGGAGCAGAAGGAGCCCCCTGTGCCGGGCCGAACACCGCCAGTGTCAGCCGGTAACCGGCGATCGGCAGGAGTGTGCCCAGCACCAGCAGCAGGGCGCAAAGGAGAAAGAATGTCTTTTTTCATCGTAGTTTTCCCTCCCGGACAGGCATTTTTCTGGGCATAGTGTACCAGCCCGGGCGGGGTGAAAAAGCGCACATTTCATCCAAGACTTGAATTTACTTCACAAAAGCGCTATCATAAGGGTGTGCCATCATGGTGGATGGCCGGAAAGTATATAAGAGAGAAATAAGAGAAAGGGGAAATTCGCGCATGAACTATACCCATGCAGAAGTAGCGTCGCTGGACCCGCAGACCATGCGGACGCTGTGTGAAGAGTATCTGGCAAACAACTACATTGACCTGGAGACCAGCGAGCGGCTGGGCGTCAAGCGCGGCCTGCGCAACCCGGACGGGACGGGCGTGCTGGCCGGTCTGACCAACGTCTGTGACGTTGTGGGCTACAAAAAGGATCAGGAGGGGCATGTCATTCCCATTCCGGGCCGTCTGATCTACCGCGGCGTGAACATCAACGAGATCGTGGAGGAGGCCTACCGCAACGACCGCTTTGTGTTTGAGGAAGTGATCTGGCTGCTGCTGTTCGGCAGCCTGCCTACCCGGGAGCAGCTGGATGACTTCTGCGAGATCCTGGCAGAGTCCCGCGCCCTGCCGGACGGTTTCATGGACACCATGAATGCTCCTTCGCCCAATATTATGAACCAGATGCAGCGGTGCGTGCTGGGCCTGTATTCCTATGACGAGCATGCCGAGGATCTGACGCTGGAGAATATCCTGAACCAGAGCATCAATCTGATCGCCAGTATGCCCACCATGATGGTGAACGCCTACCAGATGAAGCGCCGCTATTATGACAAGCAGAGCATGTTCTTCCACATGCCCAACCCCGGCCAGAGCACCGCGGAGCACATCCTGAGCACCTACCGCCCGGACCAGAAGTTTACCCACGAGGAAGCCAAGCTGCTGGATATGTGCCTGCTGGTCCACGACCAGACCACGGCGGCGGCAACTGCTCCACCTTCACCGCCCGTGTGCTGTCCTCCTCGGGCACCGATACCTACTCGGCCATTGCAGCCGCCATTGGCGCGCTGAAAGGCCCCAAGCACGGCGGTGCCAACCTGATGGTCAACCGTCAGCTGCAGGATATCCTCAAGCATGTGGAGCATCCGGAGGATGACGACGAGGTGCGCGAGTATCTGCGCCGCATCCTGCGCAAGCAGGCGGGCGACGGCTCCGGCCTGATTTACGGCATGGGCCATGCGGTCTATACCATGAGCGACCCCCGTGAGGTGGTCCTGAAGCAGCGCGCCACGCCATCTGGCCTACGACAAAGGCTTTGAGGAAGAGTATAATATGCTGTGCAGCATCGAACGGCTGGCCCCGGCATCTTTGCCGAGGAAAAGGGCAGCACCAAGCCGGTGTGCGCCAACGTGGACCTGTTCAGCGGCCTGATCTACAACATGCTGGGCATCTCTGAGGATATCTACACCCCGCTGTTCGCCATTGCCCGTGTGCCGGGCTGGTGTGCACACCGCGTGGAAGAGGTGGTCATATTCGCCAACCGCATCATTCGCCCCGCTTACAAGTATCTGGGCGTGCGCCAGAAATATAAGCCAATCGAGGAACGCTGATGAATCCTTTGTTTTGTTCGTTTTTATCCTGTGTGCATTCTGCTGGGCGTGCTGCGCGCGCAGATCTTGCCCCTGTGGACGGACTGGAACACCGGCCTGTGCGTGGTGGGCTCGGTGTGGTGGCGGTACTGGCAGCCTGGGCATTGTGGTGCTGGCTGCAGTGCCCGGTGGGCCGCCAGCCTTCTTGTTCGGAAGCAGTGCGCAAGCCGCAGGCCGCTGGCCGGTATTCTGGGTTTGCCGGGCGGTATGTTTTCGGCCTGGCCGGTGCGGTGCGATCTGGCGCTGGGCGACCGGGTCTGGGCGGCTTTGTGCGGTGCATTCTGGAATGCTGGTGTGCGCTGTCTGGCTGATCCGATGGGCCGCAGCTGGACGCATAAGTGGAATACCGTCTGCCCTTTGGCGGGCATGACCCCGGCGGTGCGGGCACGGCGGTGTTCTACTGGGGGTGCTGCTGCGCTTTATGGAGAACAGCTCCAGCTGGCACCGGTGGAGCCGACTGCCATGGTCTGGCAGATGCTGGCCGCGCTGGTGTTTTTTTCGGCGATGGTCCGCGCACTTTGGCATGTCCCGCAGCCGTCCAATGGCTGCCAGCTGTGCGCAGCCGGGATCTTGCCGCATTTCCTGCTCTGCCTCTGCTGGCAGCTGCCCCGGGTGCTGGTGCTGCTGTTCCATGGCATCACGGCAGCCGACCTGCCCGAGGTGCTGTTTGGCTTTGCATGTGCTGGGCATTTGCTGCGTGGGGGCTTTTCACTGTGCGGCGCGGGTGGCTTGAAGTGACGGAAAGCCTGACAAAATGTTGGCACGCCGTTGGTTGAATTGCTGAAAAGAGGGAATGAAAGCTGTGAAAATCGTTCAAAAACAAAAAAAATGTGTGAAATGTCTTGTTAATTTTTTGGCAGACACTTGAAACTTTCTGCGTTTTGGTCTAAAATAAAGATACCGTGATTTTATCCGATAATATGGGTAAAAATAATTAGGAGGTACTATTAACATGGCTGTTAGAGTTGCTATCAATGGTTTCGGTCGTATTGGTCGTCTGGCTTTCCGTCAGATGTTTGATGCTGAGGGTTACGAGGTCGTCGCAATCAACGACCTGACCAGCCCCAAGATGCTGGCTCACCTGCTGAAGTACGATACCGCTCAGGGTTCCTTCTGCGGCAAGATCGGCGAAGGCAAGCACACTGTCGAGGCTACCGAGGATTCCATCATCGTCGACGGCAAGGAGATCAAGATCTACGCTG
>VOFG01002262.1_pt1 | contig 15670 bp, 20 predicted proteins | sample 5384171 | NCBI WGS metagenome assembly VOFG01 (sample SAMN12384726, study PRJNA508395) | human gut metagenome | isolation source: healthy gut F | host: Homo sapiens
GCGGACGGTGTCTCCGTTGCGTGCCTTGGAGGTGGGAGCTTGTTGCCCTTGTACTCCAGATACAGGTAGATCTCAGCGCCCATCATTTCGGAGACGTCCACCTGAGTATCCAGCTGGCAGTCAGCGTGCTTTGCCATAAACTCGGGCTCGTCGTCGATGTCCTCGGGACGGACGCCCATCTTGATCTTCTTGCCGACGTAAGGAATCCAGCTTGCCGTCTGCGGTCTTCTCCTTGGGCAGGGGGATCACGTCGCCGCCCAGGTCAACCCCGTACAGGTCGCCCTTCTTGATCAGGGTGCCGTCCAGGAAGTTCATCTGCGGGCTGCCGATAAAGCCGGCCACAAACATGTTGCAAGGGAAGTCGTACAGGTTCTGCGGCGTATTGACCTGCTGCACCACGCCGTCTTTCATGACGACGATGCGGTCGCCCATGGTCATAGCCTCGGTCTGGTCGTGGGTAACATAGATAAAGGTGGTAGCCAGTTTCTTGTGCAGCTTGATGATCTCGGTGCGCATGGCAGTGCGCAGCTTTGCGTCCAGGTTGGACAGAGGCTCGTCCAGCAGGAAGACTGCCGGGTTACGGACCATTGCACGGCCCAGAGCGACACGCTGGCGCTGACCACCGGACAGAGCCTTGGGCTTGCGGTCCAGCAGGTGCTCGATCTCTAGGATCTTAGCAGCCTCGTGCACGCGCTTGTCGATCTCGTCCTTCGGGGTCTTGCGCAGTTCCAGACCGAAAGCGATGTTCTTGTAAACGGTCATGTGGGGGTACAGAGCGTAGCTCTGGAACACCATGGCGATATCACGGTCCTTCGGGGGAACGTCGTTGATCAGACGGCCACCGATGTACATTTCGCCCTTGGAGATCTCCTCCAGACCGGCGATCATGCGCAGGGTGGTGGACTTGCCGCAGCCAGAGGGGCCGACGAAGATGATGAATTCCTTGTCCTGGATCTCCAAGTTAAAATCGGTGACGGCAGGAGCGGTAGCACCGGGGTAGATCTTGTAGATGTGCTGGCAGCTGATAGAAGCCATAAGTCGTTATCCTCCGTTTGATATTTTGTGTTTCACGCACTTGACGGCGTGTTGTTTCGTTGGTACTATAATAGCAGATAATTTTGTGATATAAAATAGCATTTTATTGATTTGAGGTGTCAGATATTGATTTTTGATTGGAGCGCCACCCGCCGCCCTTGCCGCCGTGCAGGATCCCAGCCGGAAGCCCCCCTCACCCTGAGCGGCGAAGGGCTGTGGGTCTGCCTTGTGTCCAGCGGCAAATGCACCGCCTCCGTCAATGATATCGGGCCCCATCCCGGCGGGCAGTGCCCTGATCCTGCCGCCCCAGTCCGCCCCCGCCGGGCACCTGATCCTGAGCCGCGCCCCGCTCACCCTGACCCCGTGCCGGGGCCTGCCACCTGCTCTGCGTCCAGCTCACCGGGCAGGCGGCGTTGCAGTTTCTGGCCGGGCTGCCGGAGCTGCCCTTCCTTGCCCGGGGCGAGACCTGCCCGGCCGCTGCCGAGCTGATGGGGCCAGCTTGCCGCCGAGGAAAGACGACACGCCCCACAGCCGTGCCCGCAGCCAGTTGGTCTACGCACTGCTGTGCGAGCTGGCCGATGCAGACAGCGCCGCTCCGCCCTGCCCCCGCTGGTGCAGGAGGCCATTGAGGACATCCGGGCAAACTATGCCGGGCCTTTACGGCGTGGAAGAACTCAGTGAGCGGCTGGGTGTCTCCAAAAGCCATCTGGTACGGATGTTCACCGCCGCCTGGGGATACCGCCGGGCCGCTACCTGACCAAGGTACGGGTGGAAGCCGCCATGCGCCTGCTGCTGCACCGGGAGTACACATTGGACGTAGTGGCCAGCCTGTGCGGCTTTTCCGGGGCCAACTACCTCTGCCGGGTGTTCAAAAAAGAAACCGGCCAATCCCCCGCGCAGTGGCGGGCAATGGCCGGTCAGTCCCTCCGCCCCGGCCTCTCCCGGAGGAGAGCCAGCGCGAGCAGGAGCTCTACATTTAAATCAATTCTTTTCAGCGGGTCTGCGGTGCGGGCCCGTTTCTTTTGCGGTGTACATCTTGTCATCCGCCTCTTTCACGGCGTCGTTGATATTTTTAAAGCCGTGTCAAACTCCGTGCAGCCGACGGACACCCGGGGCAGGATGGGCATTCCGGCACGGAAGTGCCCGTAAAATCCCTGTAAAGTGGACAAGAAACTCAGTCCGCCGCCCGTTTTCCCCGCAGCAGGAACAGCGTCAGCGCCACAGTCATGGCCTCCGAAGCCGGGAACGCCGCCCAGACGCCGTTCATCCCAAACAGTGCACTCAGCACCAGCGAGCAGGCGACGATGGCCACCACACCCCGGCTGATGGCGGTGATGGAAGCCTCCGTCGGGCGGTTAACGGCGCTCAGGTAACCGGAGGACACAATATTAAAACCGGCAAACAGGTAGCCGATAAAATAGATGCGCATTCCGGTAAAAGCATACCGGGCCATCAGGGCGGAGTTTTCGCTGTTGAAGATGGCCACCAGCGCATCTGTAAAGCCGAACACGACCAGGTACAGAGCCGCTGCCAGCGCCAGCGCCGTACCGCTGCCCAGGCCCAGCAGCTTCCTGACACCAGCCCGGTCTCGCTTGCCGTAGCACTGGCTCACCAGCGGCTGCGCGCCCTGGGAGACGCCGTTGAAGATGGCCGTTGCCACCAGTGCAAAGTTTGCCACCACGCCATAGGCTGCCACAGCCACATTGCCTGCCAGCCGCAGGCAGCAGCAGGTTGAAGACCGTCGTGGTCACGGCAGAGGACATTCCCCCACAAAGCCGGAGATGCCCAGCTGGCAGCTCTGGGATCAGCAGCCGCGCCGACAGGCCGCTGGCGCACGAACTGAACGCCATTGGTCGGTTTGCGGAAATGCAGGCTGCAGATGGAAATGCTGATGACGGGCGAAATGGCCGTTGCCAGCGCCGCGCCGGGCAGGCCCCAGCCCATGGGGAAGATGAAGATATAGTCAAACACCACATTGAACAGGCTGCCGCTCAGGGTGGCCACCATGGCCAGCGAGGGGTCGCCGTCGTTCCGGAAAGGCCGAAACGATGTAGTTGCACATGAAGAACGGCGTGAACAGCAGGAAGATGCGGGTATACTGCAGGCCCAGCGCCACAATGGCTGCATCGCCGCCCATCAACCGGAGCACCGCATCCGGACAGAAGATGCCCTACCAGCATAAACGGCACTGCAATCAAGATCGCGCACATCAGGCCGTTGGAAAAATAGCGGTGGGCCCGCTCATCGTTCTGCGCCTTGAGGATAGCATAGCGGGTGGCCGAGCCCAGGCCGATCATGGAGCCAAACGCAAAAATAAAATTATAAATGGGCAGGCAGAGGTTGAGCATCGCCACGCCGTCGGTGCCGGCGGCCTGCGCAAAAAATAGGTATCGGCCAGAATGTAGCAGGACGTGCCGATCAACCCGAAGATGTTCTGCGAGACATATTTAAAGTACTGCTTGGTGACGTTCATCGAATTTCCTTTCTGCGTGATAATAAAAAGAGAACGCCAGATGCCCCCTCCGCTCAAAGGCCTACGGAGGGAACACACCGCGTTTTTTGCTTTCCACACGCCGCTGCCTCTGCCCGGCTGTAGCCGCAGCGGTTCAAATCCGGGGTATTCTATCACAGTTTTTGTCGTTTTGTCAAGCAGTTTTCCGGATTTTATCGGATGGGTTTACACAAACTTTTTTGATGGGTGTATACTGTTTCTCGATTTGTTTTTCAAAAACCGGGAACGACCAGAAAGGAGGAGTCCCATGGTTCCAAAGCATACCATCTACTGCCTGGGTGAGGTTTTGCTGGCACTGGACGCGGACGCGGTGCTGGCTCACGCGGAAACTTTCGGCCTCGCCTCGGCGGGGATGCCGCCGTGCTGGCACAGGCCTGTGCCGCGCAGGGCGGGGGCGCGCCTCTTCTGGCCCAGCTGGGAGAGGACCCATTCGGGCAGCGGGCCGCCTCCACGCTTGCCGCCGCGGGCGTGGATACCACACACGCGTCCTTTTCCCGCACACTGCCCACCGCTTTGCTGTTTGAGGCCGGCGGCGAGGCGCTCTCTTACCGCGTGCGCACCGCCGGGCTGCAGTTTGCCCCGGAGCAGCTGGAGCCGGGGCTCTTCCAGCCCGCGGGACGCCCTGCTCTTTGCCTCCTCCGGCCTATGCGACAGCCCGCTGCGGTACACCCATTTAGCGGCCCTCACCGCCGCCCGGGATGCCGGGGCGCTGACCTGCTTTGTGCCCCTGCCTGGCCTGCCCTCTGGCCCCAGCCGGACGGGAAACAGCCCTGCGGGAGGTCACCCGGCAGCTGCTCCCCGGGCAGACATTGTCCTGTTCTCACCACGGAAGAGCTGGTTTTTTGTTCGGCACGGCGGAGATGCGGGTGGCGCTGTTTTCCCTCTCTTGCGGGGGCACACCCAGCTGGTGCTTTTGGCCCGCGCCGAGGGCATCCACGCCTTTACCCGCACGAACCATGCATTCTGGCCGGGGCTCTCCCTCCCTGCCCCGCGGCTGGCCGCCAAGGCGCTCTGTTGTTTGCTGCAAAAAACAGCACGCCGGAAAAACTGCCCCGCCTCACCACCAGGCAGTTACAAACGATCTATAACAAACGCACAAAGCCCCCGCCGACCGGCGGGGGCTTTGCTTCGCAAGGTTTCCAATTCGGAGAAGATTGTGGGTTGTTTGGTTAGTGGATGAACACCGGACCCAGCGGGTTGGTGATGGGGCTGACGTAGCCGCCCAGCAGCTTGGGGATCGCCAGGCTGATGTCAGGCATGAAGGTCAGCAGCAGCAGGGCGATGAACATGCACAGATAGAACGGCAGGGTTGCCTTGACGACTTTCTCCATGGGGCGCTTTGCCACGGCAGAGCCGATGAACAGAACCGCGCCGACAGGGGGAGTCAGCAGACCGATGCCGCAGTTCAGGACCACGATGATACCGAACTGGATGGGGTCGATGCCGATGGACGTGTGCAATGGGCAGCAGGATGGGGGTAGCGATCAGGATGATGGGGGCCATATCCATGATGCAGCCCAGCACCAGGATGATCAGGTCGATCAGCAGTGCGATGATGTAGGGGTTTTCGGTCACGCTGGTGATGGCATTTGCAGCCAGATCGGGCACATGCAGCATGGTCAGGCAGTTGCCGAACACCGCGGAGGTGGCGATCAGGATCAGGACGATGGACAGGGTGTTGACGCACTCGTCCAGAGCGTGCCAGACGCCCTTCCAGTCCAGGCCCTTGTAGATAAAGACGGAAACGAACAGGGAGTAGATAACGGCGATAGCAGCGGACTCGGTGGCAGTGAACACGCCGCCGACAACGCCGAACACGACGATGATGACGGCGGCCAGTGCCCAGATGGAGGTGCCCATCTGTTTGATAAAGCCCTTGATGCTGAACGGAGAGCCCTTGGGGTAATTCTCCTTGACGGAGATGATGTAGGAGCCGATCATCAGGACGATGGCCAGCAGAGCGCCGGGCAGGTAGCCCGCGAGGAACAGGCTGCCGACGGAGATACCACCGGCGGTGGTGGCGTAGATGACCATGTTATGGCTCGGGGGAACCAGCAGACCCCTCGCAGGAGGAGGTGATGGTAACAGCGGTGGAGAAGTCGGCGTCGTAGCCCTGATTGACCATCATGGGGATCATGATGGAACCGATGGAAGCGGTATCGGCCGAAGCAGAACCGGAAATGCCGCCGAAGAAGTAGGAAGCCACGATGTTGACCATGGCCATGCCGCCGCGCATCCAGCCGACGCAGGCGTCAGCCAGCGCGATCAGCTTTTCGGAAATACCGCCGGAGCCCATGAGCACGCCCATGGTGATGAAGAACGGCACAGCCATCAGGCTGAAGGACGAGATGCCCTTGACCATCAGGCGGCAGACATCGGTCAGCGCCTGACCCTGCACCAACATGCAGAACACGCTGGACAGACCGACCGCATACGCGATGGGGAAGCGCAGGAAGATCATTACGAAGAAGCTGACCAGAAGGACAACAATTGCCAGTGTCTGTACTGTCATATCAGTTCTCCTCCTTTACAAAAAAGCTCTTGATGTGGTTGTAGACGGCCTCGATCTCAAAGATGATCATGGCAACGCCGGCCAGAGGCACCGGGAAGTACATCCAGAAGCGGCTCAGCCAAGGCATCGAGACGTAGAAACCGCGGCCGCCCAGCGTGGTGGCGTAGTTCCAGCCGACCACCATCATGATGACGCCCAGTGCAAAGACGGCGACATCGGACAGGATCTCAAGGCACTTCAGCACGGTCTTGGGCAGGTAGACATCAAATGCGGTCATGCGGATGTGGGCACCGCGGCGGATGGCCAGCGCAGCGCTCAGAACGGCCATATAGCTCATGCAGGTCAACACGACCTCTTCCGACCATGCAGGGTCCGGGATAAAGGGAACATAGCGGCCGATGACCGACATCGTGGTGATGGCGATATCCGCGATCAGCAGGATCTTGCAGATGAAAAGCACCACTTTGTAGGTAATGTCATAGGCCGGCTTGATCTTATCCAGTGTGTCAAAGATTTTCGGCATGTTCATTCCTCCTTACAAAAAGCCCGGCGGGTGCGGGGGAAGATCCCGTCACCACCCGCCGGGCGTCTTACAACTTTAGGAGCGGACGCTCAGGCTCAGCCCTTCATGTCCAGCAGCTGCTGATACAGCTCTGCCTGATCCGAGGTGTTCTCGCTGATGACCTTCTGGCAAGCTTCCTGCCAAGGAGCCTTATCGGGAACATCGACGACGTTGCAGCCGGAAGACTTCAGCTCGTCGAGGACCTTGTTCTCAGCGGTCTCAGACAGATCTGCGTTGAAGGCCTGCGTATCCGCACCGGCCTCCATGATGGTAGCCTGCTGGTTCTCGGTCAGCTTACCCCAAGCGTTATCGGTGATAACAGCCTGAATGGCACCCAGCGTGTGACCGTCGAGGATCAGGTTGTTTGCAACTTCGGGGAATGCGTTGGACTTGTAGTTTGCGATGGGCTGCTCAGCGCCATCCACAACGCCGGTCTGCAGTGCGCTGTACAGCTCACCGAAGGAAACGACGGTGGGGTTCGCGCCCAGACCCTCGACCATGCCGTTCATGACGGGGTCGTTGGACACGCGCAGCTTCAGGCCCTTGAAATCAGCGATGCCGGAAACGGGCTTGACAGTGAAGAAGTGACGGAAGCCCTCCTCGCCGTAGAAGATGCCGCGAACGGGCAGGCCCAGCTCCTGCGGCTCGTTCAGGAACTCCGGAGCGAGGTCGCTGTTTGCGAAGTTCCAGAAGTGTGCGCGGTTCTCGAAGGTGAAGGGGATGGACAGCAGCTTGGACTTGTTGCAGCCGTAGCTGGTCAGTGCGAAAGCGGAGATACGGCTGATGTCGATGGAAGTGGAGCCGCCCAGAATGGCGTCCAGAACGTCGTTCTCAGAACCCAGAACACCGGAAGCCTGCACGTCGATGACGACGGAACCGCCGGTCAGCTCCTCGACCTTCTCCTTGAAGTGGGTAGCGGTCTGGCCAACGATGGTGTCCAGCGGGTTGACCTCGGCGTAAACCAGAGTCACCTTCGGGTCGGAAGCAGCAGCGGCTGCATCACCGGCGGTGGTAGAAGCTGCAGCGGAAGAAGCAGCGGTGCTGGTGGTGCTGTTGGAAGAGCCACCGCAAGCGGTCAGAGCCAGAGCAGCGGCGGAAACACCGGCTGCTGCGAGGAAGCTGCGACGAGTGATTCTTTTTCATAAGTAAGTCCTCCTAAAATTTTCTCCGGACGGCACGTCCTGCACAGGGCCCGCGCCGTCGTTCATTCACTGTTCACACTTTAGCAAATTTTTTAAGCCGGGACAAGGGATTTCAAAAAATGTCCTGATTTTCGAAAGAATGTGAAAATTACTTTTGGATGATATGCACAAGTTTTTATAGCTTAATTTGACATTCTCGACAAGAAGTAGAATGCAACATAAAATTCATTTCAATTTTTTCAAGCTTTTTTCGGAGAGATTCTAGGAAGATTTTTTTTCTCTCAACTTTCCTTGATTCTCTCCAGCAGCTCCGCCTGATCGGCGAACCGGTCATAGAGAGGCTGGACGGCGGCGCGGAATTTCTGCTTTTCGGCGTCGGGCAGGGTGGTCACTTCCACGCCCCACTCCCGCAGTTCCTTTTCGCTGCGGGCCTCCCGCTCGGCCCAGAGCCGCCGCTCGGTGCGGGCGGACTCCCGCGCGCAGGTGCGCAGCACCTCCGGGTAAGAGGGGTCAAGGGCTTCCAGCTTTTCGATGGCGGCCGTGCTGGCCAGTTGGATCTCCGGCACGCGGGTGTGCTCGTCCTGCAAAAAGTAGGGCGCAACCTCGTAATGGCCCATGGCGTCGTAGCTGGGCCAGTTGTTCTCGGCCCCGTCGATCTGACCGTTGCGGAGGGCCGCATAGACCTGACTGTACACCACCTGCACCGGCTCTGCGCCAAGGTCGGTGATCATCTCGCTCATCATGTCCGACTCCTGCACCCGGAGGGTCAGCCCCTGCAATTGTTCCAGATCCGTGACCTTTTCGCGGGTGTAGAAGCTGCGGACGCCCGCATCGAACCACGACAGGCCCACAAGATCCATCTCGTCCAGCATGGCCAGAAAATCGTCGCCGATGCTGCCGTCCAGCACCCGCCACATCTGGCTGGCGTCTTCGTAAAGGTAGGGCAGCTGCAATACGCTCAGCGCCGGGATATATTCGGCCAGCTGGCTCAGGGAGACGCGGGCAAAGTCGATGCCGCCGAACTGCATCTGCTGGATGACGCTCTGCTCGGCCCCCAGCTCTCCGCCGCTGTACACGGCCACCTTCACCCGGCCGTCCGTCCGGTCGGCCACCACCCCCGCAAAGGCCAGCGCCGCCTGTGTGGTGGGGTAGTCCTCCGGCTGGTTCTCGGCGTAGCGCAGGATCAGCTCCGGCTTGGCCTCTTCCGGCTCCTGCTGCCTGCAGCCGCAGAGCGTCAGCGCCGCCCCGGCGGCCGCGGCGGTCAGCACCTGCCGCCGGGTCAGCTTCCGGTTCACAGCAGCGCCCCCTGTTTTTCGCCCTTCCCAGCCTTGGCGGCTTGGCGGCGGTACTGGGTGGGGGTGACGCCCGTCCGCTTTTTGAAGGCGCGGGCAAAATAGCTGGCGTCCTCGTAGCCCACCATAGAGGCCACCTCCGCCGAGGAGCGGAAGGGGTCGTTCAGCAGTTCCTTGGCCGCGTTGATCCGCAGTTCGGTCAGGCAGTCGAGGAAGTTCATCTTCTGGTATTTCTTGAACTGGGCCGAGAGGTAGGCCGGGCTGATGTGCAAGATCTCGCCCACGCTGTCCAGCGAGATGTCGAACATATAGTTGTCTTCGAGATACCGCCGCACATGCGCCATGACAAGGGCGTTCTGGCTGCTCTCGTCCCCGCCTTCCTCCTGCGGCGCGGCGGGCGCTTCAGGCTCCTGCTCCTGCTGGATGGGGGCCAGCGCTTCCAGCTTGCGTTCGGTCTCGATCTGCCGGATGGCCCGGCGGATGGACGCTTCCAGCTCGTCCGGGTCTACCGGCTTGAGCAGATAGTCGCACGCCCCCAGATGCACCGCCTCGTGGGCGTACTGGAACAGGCTGTAGGCCGTTACGAAGATGACCCTGCAGCCGGGCCGCTGAGCCAGCACAGCGCGGGCCGCATCAAGGCCGTTCATGCCCGGCATCTCGATGTCCATCAGGATGAGGTCCGCCCCCCACAGGATCGCCGTATCTGCTGCCTTGCGGCCATTCTCGGCTTCTTCCAGCACGATCTCGTGCTCCACGAACCGCCGCGTCACCATCTCCGCCAGAGCTTCACGCTCCAGCCGCTCGTCATCCGCGATCAACAAGCGAATCATCATCCAAGTCCTCCTCTTCTGTGGATTCCACAAGGGGCAGGTACAGGCTCACCGCCGTGCCCCGCCCCGGATGGGAACGAACTTTCAACGCACAGCGCGGATCCAGCAGCCGCAGCCGCGCCGCTACGTTGTACACACCAATATGCTCCCACCGCTCGTCGGGGGATTCCAGCGCCGTCTGCAATTCGTGCAGTTGTTCGGGCGCAATGCCCACGCCGTTGTCGCAGACGCTGATATACAGCAGCCCCTTGTCCCGCAGCGGGTTGACCCGGATGCGGACCCGGCCGCCCTCTTCCTTGGGGGCGATGCCGTGCTTGAAGGCGTTTTCCACGATGGGCTGCAAAATAAACGAGGGCACCAGCGTCTCGGTCAGGTCGATGGAGTCCGAGATGCGCCATTCCATCTGCACCCGCTCGCCGAAGCGGACATGGTAGATGGAATAATACTCGTCCACGATCCGCACCTCGCGGGAGAGGGGCACCTGCTCGTCGTTGCTCATCAGGCTGTACCGCAATAGATGGCTCAGCGCCGTGATGAGCGCTTGGGTGCGGTAGGCCGTCTCCTGCCCTGCCGTCTGCAGGATGACATTCAGAGTGTTGAACAGGAAATGCGGGTCGATCTGGCTGCGCAGCTGCTGCAAACGGCTCCGCTCCATCCGGTTCTGCAGTTCCAGCGCCTGTGTCTTCTGCTGGTGCAGCGCCTGTTCCATCTCGTTTTTCTCCCGCAGGGTGTTCACCTGCTGGGCCATCGAGTGCTTCATCCGGTTGAACGCGTCGATCAACCGGCCCATCTCGTCCTGCCGGGGCACCGGGATGTCCGGCGTGTCCAGCTCGCCCCGGACGACGGCCTGTGAGGCCCCGATCATCTCCTGCACCGGCGTCAGCAGCCGCATCAGCGACCACGCCATCACAAGGCCCAGCGCAAGGCAGAGCCCCACCACGACGGTCTGGGCCCACTTGACCCGGCTGCTCAGTTCCGAGACGGTCATGTAGGTGCCCTGCGCGTCCGAGATGGCGGTGTTCAATAGCTGCTGGGCATACTGCCGCAGATATCCGCCGCAGGGCGAGACTTTACTATAATAGAGCTGGGCCGCTTGGGCGTCGGCCCCGGCGGCAACATCCGCCTTCACCTCGTCGATGAGGCCTGCGTAGCTTTTATAGGTGGTGCAGACGGCGCTGTAGAGCAGATACTGCTCCTCGCTCACGGTGTCAAGGTTGCCGTCGATCCGCCACAGCCATGCGTTCAAGAGAAGCGCTGTCCAGCTCTGTCAAGAAGGCATCCGTATCGCCGTACTCCCAGCGGTATTCGTCCAGCGCCGTCAGGCTGCGCTCCACGCCGCCCTGAAAGCGGCTGATGGCATTGAAGTTGCCCATCTGGTCGTCCAGCTCCCGCAGCACCGTGCCGGACTGGTAAAAGCTCAGCACGATCTGGGCCGCCAAGGCCACAAAAAAAGCTGCCAGACACAGGATCATCCGCTGCTTGAGCGTACTTTGTCGATGCACTTTCTTCCCCTCCCGGCAAAATTTTCAAACCATGAATCGTCTTATTCTACCACGTTTTCTGCCATTTGCGCAAGATTGCGCTTGCCTCGCGAAAAAAAAAATATGGTACTATGCCTAAAAAGGAGATGTTATCCATGTCGCAGCCCATCAACGTTTCCATCACCATGGACGCCGCATCGTTCCACAAGTTCCGCTCCTTCGACTTGTTCCGCCACCAGAAGCGCTGGCGGCGCCCGCTGGCCTTTACGGCCATCCTGCTGGTGTTTTCCTGTATCTGCCTGTCGCAGGTGGGCGTGCGGGAAGGTGCCGCCCTGCTGGCTGTGGTGCTGGCCGTAGTGGCACTGGGGCTCCCGGCCGTGTACTTCTACACCTTCTTCCGCGACCTGCGCACCACCATCAAAAAGCTGGGCCTCCCCGCCCGTTCTACCGCCTCCGGTTCGATGACACCGGCCTTGCTGTCTGGATGGCGGGCGAGCAGGACCGCCCGGAGCCCAGCCACCAGTACCCGTGGCAGGACCTCCACATCGCCTACCGCCCCCCGATGCCGTTTACCTCTATGTCCAGCAGACCCAAGCCTACCTCGTGAACGACAGTCAGGACGCTGTGTGGGCGTTTTTGAGTTCCACCCTCCCCGCCGCCCGTCTGCAGGACCTGCGCTGAACACCAGCTCCCGAACATGCAAAAAGCTCTCCGCTTCGGTTGAAACGGAGAGCTTTTTGCTGCGCAGAATCTAAAAACAGGCAGCGCCGTGGAAAGGAGGAGAAAGCGGCGCTGCCTGTATATGAGAACTCCCAAACATTTGCGGCTGTCACCGGCATCCACAACACCGCCGATTCCATCATCGTGGGCAACTTTGTGGGCAGCAACGCGCTGGCAGCCGTCGGCTCCAGCGGCTCGCCCATCTTCCTGCTCATCGGGTTCAGCCAGGGCATTGCCGTGGGTGCCGGTGTCGTGGTGTCCCAGTTTCTGGGAGCCAAGGACAGGGAGGGCGCGCACACGGCGGTGCACACCTCGCTGGCCCTTTCGGCCATTCTGGGTGCGATCCTGACCGTGTGCGGCATTGCCGTCAGCCGGGCCCTGCTTACCGCCATGAACACCCCCGCAGAGGTGCTGGAGGATGCGGTGCTCTATATGCGGCTCTATTTTGGCGGCGTGCTGTTCAGCGTGGTGTATAACATGGCGGCCGGTATCCTGAACGCCGCCGGCAACTCCAAGCGGAGCCTGCTCTACCTGGGCGTTGCCTCCATCACCAACATCGTCCTCGACCTTGTCCTGATCGCCGGATGCAAGATGGGCGTGGCCGGTGCGGCCATTGCCACCGATATCAGCCAGCTGGTGTCCTGTGTGCTTTCCCTGCGTTTTCTGATGCGGGTGGAGGACGATTACCGCGTGACGGCAAAGGAAGTGCGCGTGCACAAAAAAGATGGCGGTCCGCATCATCAAGGTGGGCCTGCCCACCGGCATCCAGAACATGGTCATCTCCCTTTCCAATGTGCTGGTGCAGGTCAGCGTCAACGGCTATGGTGCCGCTGCCATGGCAGCCTTTGCCGCCTATATGAAGGTGGATGGCTTCAACATTCTGCCTGTGCTGAGCTTCAGCATGGCGGCCACCACCTTTGTGGGCCAGAACTTTGGTGCGGGCAAGATCGACCGTGTCAAAAAGGGCACCTTTTTGTCACCCTGGGCATGTGCATCGTTTACACCATCCTGACCGGCATCCCATCATGCACCTGTTCACCGGCGATGAAACGGTCATTGCCTACGGAAAGATTGCATGCTCTATTTCTGCCCTTTCTACTGGATGCTGGGCATCCTGCAGGGCCTTGCCGGTACGGTGCGCGGCACCGAAGAGGGCCAGCAGCTCCCGCGCGATGGCACCGGCCAGCGCGGTGCGGCTGACGGGGGACAGGGCCGCCGGGGAAGAGGCTGCCCGCCTGGGGGCCAGCTCCTCCGGCCAGTCGGCGGGCGGTGGTGGTCAGGTTCAGGCCGATGCCCACCACCAGCCACTCCACTTGGCCGCTCTCGACGCTGGTGGCCGCCTCCGTCAGGATGCCGCAGACCTTTTTGCCCTGATAATACAGGTCGTTCACCCACTTGATGCCCAGCTCGATCCGCAGAACTTCTGCACAGCCCGGGCCACGGCCACGGCGGCCCCGACGGTGACGCCCAGCGCCTTGGAGGCAGGCACGGGGCCCGCAACACCAGAGAAAGATAGATGCCCTTGCCCGCCGGGCTTTCGAATCGGCGGCCCATCCGGCCCCGGCCCGCGCTCTGCTGGCCCGCCAGCACCAGCGTGCCATGGGGGCCCCGGCCAGTGCCAGCCGCTTGGCCGTCGGTTGCTGCTGTCCAGCCGTCGTGGACATAAACCGGTGCGGGGTACTCGCCCACGGCCTCGGCGCAGAACGGGTCCCCGCCCAGCAGCCGGTAGCCCCGGCGGGGGCGGCTTCCAGCGTGTACCCCTGCGTTGTGAGGGCGGCAGCCGCCTTGTGGATGGCCGCCCGGCTCACGCCCAGCGTCTGGGCCAGCTGCTCGCCGGAGATGTAGCGCCCCTCTGCACCGGAAAGTGCCTGCAACAGGGCCTGTTTTGTGGGAATTGCCATGGCGGTGGACCTCCTTTGTGTGATATAGTAATTATACCACAGAAAATTTTTTTGAGGATTTTGCAGGTTTTTGCCCCGGCTCGTATTCAAAAGCAGAGGGCGCGAGGGGCTGCAACCCCGCACCGGGGAAAGGAGGCGGCGCGGACGATTGACCACATTGGAATTTGACAGGCTGGTACAGAAGTACCAGTCCCTCGTCTACACCGTCTGTCACCAGCTGGTGCCGGATGTGGGCGAAGCCCAGGACCTGACGCAGGAGACCTTTCTGGCGGCCTGGCGGGCATCGACCGCTGTCCGCCCGGCTTTGAAAAGCAATGGCTGGCCCGCATCGCCTCCAACAAGGCGAAAGATTACCTTACGCAGCGCCTGGGTCCGGCGGGTGAACACCCCTGGCGACGAGGTGCTGGCGCTGGAGGGCGCTCCGCCGGAGTCGGACCCCGAGCAGCAGGTGCTGGAGACGTTGGGCGAGGAAGAACTCACCCGCCGCATTCTGGCTCTGCGGGAGCCCTACAAAACGCCCTGCCGCCTGATGCTGCTGGAGCAGCATACCGCCGCGGAAGCGGCCCGTCTCTGCGGCAGGCCCCAGAAAACCGTGGAGGCCCAGGTGTACCGGGCCAAAAAGATGCTGGCCGCCCAGCTGCGGGCCAGTGGGGCGGAAGCCCCGCAGAAACCGGAAAGGAGGAACCAGAATGGATGAAAAAGAACTGGAATTGTTCCGGGAGGACGGATGCCTGACCGATGAGGGCTTACAGACCCTGCGGGATGGGCAGCTGGACGAGCTGGGGCGGCTGGAAGCGGCCGAACACCTCTCTTACTGCGACAAATGCACCGACCGCTACACGGCCCTGTTGACGGCGGACGTGCTGGAAACGCCGCCCCGCGGGGTGCATGGCACCATCATGACGACGATTTGGGTGCGGCTGATGCAGAGCACCTATGGCCGGGTGGCCGTGGCAGGCGTTGCCGCCGTGCTGGCGCTCAGCCTCTGGCGGTCCGGGGCCATCACGGCCATGCTGGGCCGCGGCTGCGACCTGAAAACCATTCTGCCCTCCCAGACCATGAGCACCCCGCCGCAGGAGCTGACGGGCAAGCCCATGGAGACCCGGCAGGAGTTCTACCACAAACTTTCCGGCGTACTGGAAAATCTGCTCCCGGGCAAAACGCCCGACGCCGGAGCGATCCCGACCACACCCAAACAGAGTGTAACCTGAGAATGTGAGGATTTGTTATGCTGAAAAATGGTTTGCTGACCCTGCTGTTTGCGTTCATCCCCGGCGCAGGCCAGATGTATCAGGGCTATATGAAACGGGGCCTTTCGCTGATGCTGATGTGCTGTGTCATCGGCGTGCTGGCGATGCTGTTTGCCCCCATTGCGCTTTTTCTGATGCTCGTTTTTATGTACAGCTTTTTGATACCCTCAACCTCCGGGCACAGATCGCCCTGGGCAATGCCCCGGCGGATGACTATTTGGTCCACCTGGACCCCAAGGACAAGCGCCTTGCCCGGCTTCTGCTGGACAGCTGGCAGGTACTTCCGGCGGCGGGACTCATCCTGCTGGGGTGCGAGGTACTCTACTACTCGGCCCGGCCCGGCGCGTGCCGGTGCGACTTCGGCTCGGTGGTGCTCTGCCTGCTGCTGATGGGCGGGTGCTTCGGCATCTCGACCCTCATGCTGCTGGCCCAG
>VOFG01004143.1_pt1 | contig 15669 bp, 35 predicted proteins | sample 5384171 | NCBI WGS metagenome assembly VOFG01 (sample SAMN12384726, study PRJNA508395) | human gut metagenome | isolation source: healthy gut F | host: Homo sapiens
ATGGATAAATATCTGTGATGACTCAGAAAAAAGAGAGTGAGAATTGGTATGAAAGGATGGAGAAAGCCTAAAGCATTTGCAGCAGCCTATAATGCTCAGAAGCGTTTCTCGGCATTTGTTCTTACATTAGCTATGATCTTTACCAGCGTTGGCAAGATCTGAATGTAAGTTATGCAGCACAGGGAAATAAAGTAGACTTGAGATATATGGGTCTGATCTGGTAAATGCGATCAATGAGGCTGTAGAAAGTGACAATGTAGTCAAGCCAGACAGCCTTGAATTTACAAACGGAGCTATAGATAAGTTCGAAACACTTTTCTATGGTGAAGGAAAGATTTATGAGGTTTATCCTCAGATCGACGGCGGTGATATGGATGCGGAACTTAGAGTATTTGTCCGTCTGCCAGAAGATGCCGATGATATGTACATGGTTACAGGTGATGAAGAAGTAATCTTTCCTGTATGTAAATAATGGAGATGAAACGATCAGCTGTGCAACTAGGATCATCCGCTCCGTTGATGGGGAAGAGAAAGTCAAGACAACTAAACGTATCAACGTAAAGAGTTACGAAGATAAGTTTGGTGATGAAGAAGTTGATATCGTATCCAAGAAAGATGAGACTGCAGAGAAAACAACATCTGCTGAGAAAAAATCTCAGGAAGCTGTAAATGATACAGCTAATGATACAGCTTCCGAAGAAACCACAACAGCAGAAGAGAAAGAAACTGAGATCACAGACGAAACAGCTGAAGCAACTGAGGAAGAGACAACTGAGGCTGCTGAAGAAAATAAAGAAGCAGAAACAGAAGAAGCTGAGAAAGAAACCGAAGCTGAAAAAGGAAACAGCAGAAGAAACTGAAAAGAGACAGCTGAGGAAAAGGCTGATGCAGAAGGCGAAGTAACAGCATCCCTTTTCCCGTCACTATGCACCGGTTGTTGCTATGAAGGAAGATGCACAAGCAGAGCCTGAAAAGAAACAGCAGAAGCAGCAGAGATAGAGAAAGAAGTAGTTGAAACTGAGAAAGAAAACTACCGAAGCAGTAGAAAAGAAACTGCAGATGCAGTTGAAACAGAAAAGAAACCACAGAAGCTGAGACTAAGGATGCAGAAGTGACAGAAACTGAAACAGAAGCAGCAGCTGAAACTTCTGAAACAGAGGAAACAGCAGAAGACGCTTCTAAAGAAGAAACTGCAGCTGGATCCAAAGAAAACGAAGAAACAGAAGCAGCCAAAGAAACTGTGACAGAAACTTCCAAGGCAGCTGAAACTACAGCAGAAGCAAAGGAACAAGAGAATAAGAAAGCAGAAGCAGCAACTGACAGCGATCTGGTTGAATCGGATACTGTAGCACAGCAAAAGCTTATACAACTACTGTAAAGCATTAAAAGCACTGGATGATATCCAGGGACTGAAAGTTACATATGCGAACAACCCGGAATACAGCGCATGGATCGTAGATGGTCCTAGAGGCGTTGAAGAAGGAGATGCACTTGTATTCGGAGTAAAGAACCAGATCGGTTATGCCATCGAATCTGTAACTGCAAACGGAGAATTTCTGGAAGCAGACAGCACTTCTGATAATGAAGATGGTTCTGTAACTGCATGGTATACAGTACCGGAAGTAACCGAAGAGCAGGAAATCGAAGTCTATATGACTGAAACTGACGAGCATCCGGAATTTAACGCAGAACTGACCATGGAAGATGGAACAGTCATCACTCTCCATGCAGCAGAAGGTGTCCTTCCGGCTGGGGTTACAGCTGAGGCGACTGTTAAGGACGATCTGGCAGATGCTTTAAAGGAAAAGGTTGAAGCTGAAAATGCAGAAGGTGCAGTTAAGACTGTTGTTGTTTATGACATCAATCTGATGCTTAATGGTCATAAGCTGGATAATACCTGGGCTCAGAACGGTTCTGTTGAAGTTACATTCAGCGGAAGTAAAATCGAAGAGATGAGTACCGAGGCAGACAGCATCGAAATCTCTGTGCGCTGGATGATGCTTCACTGGAGAATCCGGTTGCTGAGAACTTAAGTGTAGAACATATTTTACTGAGGCTGTAGCTGATACTGCTAAAGACAGCGTATCTTTTGAGGCAGAGCATTTTACAGCTTATGCAGCCTACAGTTGGGGTTGGGGACAGCCTGAAACATGGAAATCTGCAAGCTTTATACCAACAATTGAAAATGCGCAGGTTGCATATTCATATTTTTATGGAGGAGATACCAGTGGTAGCGCAGATATCATACCAGTTGAGTCCGGTACAACAAGGATTCAGATCGATAAGTATGTCAGTTCAAAGAAAGATGGATATGTAGTATTTTTTGTAAAACCAGATGAGGATTATTTACTTACTGGTCTGGGGGCTGCCGGTAATGGCGATTTATATGCCCTTACAAGAACAAACTTTGGTAATATCAATGGATATCCGGGACTTAAAAAAATTAGCAGCAAGAGCTAAAGAAGCTGGATATCTGGCATGCTTTGGATATACCAGAGCAAAGAAATCAGAAGGTATTAGTAATGCAAAGTTTGTTGTAAAAGCGGTAAAACCAACTCTGTCTGTAAAGGCAGTAAGCAACAAAGTTACAGATGTTGCACCGGGTGAGACATTAACATTTACGATTACTGTAAATCCTGTATCCTGGGTAAATGGCAAACAGATTGATATTACTGGTATCAGGCTTAAAAGAGTAACTATAGAAGGAAAGGACATTCCAAGTGGTAATTTGACATTACAGAAAGATGGAACCTATACCACCACTGTTTTGTATACAGTTACTGAAAAGGACTGTGAAGGTGGTTATGTAAATTTATCAGTTACTGCAGAAACGGATTACGAATATCTTTTAAGTCTTTCCGATATTGTAGGTAATAGAAGTGATGTAGTAACAAAGACCACGATTACTGCCAATGGAGATGCAAGATGTAATATCGTCCAACAGGTGTTGTTACATATTCTGCAAATTATATTGGTGCAGAAGGAATCGATCCAAGAAATATCCGGCTGCAATAACTACAGCGGTATCAGATGATAATATTTTATTATCAGGGCAGACCTGTTGCTGTTAAAGCTCTTCCAGGCAGAGACTATGTAGAAGACGCAGTTAATGCAGGTTATTGGACAAGAACAAATACCGGAGATATGGCGATAGCAAGACTGTTGAACCAGGTGAAAGAATAACATTGCCAGAAGGCGGTCTTCACTTTATTGTAGATTGGACTTTCCACGCATATGTAACCATTAATTACCGTGTTGCATCTGGAAAGGGAGATGTCAGCCCTGCATCTGAAAAAAGCAAATCCGAAAGTGGGAACTGCTCAAGGTTCTACTGCAACTCCTGCAGCAGGATATGGATTTGAAGGATGGTATAGTTTATCCTGGATGCACAAACCAAGGTTGGAAACAATGCTAAATATGTACCAACTGATAAGACTGGAGCAACTTACTATGCGAAATTTACAGCTAAACAGGATGTTTCCTATACTGTTCATTACTATGAAGAGGGGACAACTAACAAAGTTGCAGATGACAAGATTGTAAATAACCAGACATTTGATGCTACAGTAGAAGAAAATGCTAAGGATATCACAGGATATACTTTAGTGGGGGGATAATAAACAGACAGTTACATTAGATGTTTATAATAAGGAAATTACATTCTATTATAAAGCAAATACAATGAGCTATACTGTACAGTATCTGAACAGGGAACCAACAAAGTACTTCACGATCAACTTGAAAAGCGGAATGTGAAGTTTAGTTCTAAGGTTACTGAAACAGCAGTTGATATTCCAGGGTATACAGTAGATGTAAAGGAAAAAGTAGTTGAAAACCTGAATTATGCAAAACAATGTTATTAAATTCTACTACACTGAAAATCAGTTAGTTAAGATCCAGTATCAGGTAGCAGACGGTCAGAATACCATGGGAAGTGTTACTCAGCCTTATGAAGAGGTAAAACCTGTAACAGGAACCCCGGAAGGTTCTACCGCCATGCAAATGACGGATACAGCTTCGTAAACTGGACTGTAAACGGAGTAGAAGTCAGCAAGGAGCAGGTATTAACCCCCTGCTGTTGTAGCAGCCCATGCAAAGAATGGTGAAAATGTATTTGTACCAACCACGTTTGTAGCTAATTTCCAGCGTAAGCTTGTACTTAAGGCAAAAAAATGGCCAAAAGACATATGATGGAACGGCATTGACTGGCGCTGATGCAGGATATGAGATCATTGGTGGTCAGCTGAAAGCCGGCGATCGTCTTGAAGTAACTTATAGTGGCAGCCAGACAGATGTTGGTAAAATTGTAAAACCGTATTGTAAAAGCAGTTGTGTATCGTGGAGAAGAAGATGTTACATCACAGTATGCGATTGCTCCTTTCCAGGATGGCGAGCTTGAAGTAACACCAGCAACTGTAACCATGCAGTCTGCAAACGCAACTAAGACTTACGATGGCACACCACTTACAAAGACAGATGGAATGGTTATCACGGGATTTGCAGATGGTGAAGGTGTTGTGTGTGATGATTTTGCAAGCCGGACTGACGTTGGAGACACATCCAATACCTTTAAGTACCGTGCGGCTTCTAATACAAAGTTATCTAACTATGATATTAAACCAGAGAATATCACTTATGGTACATTAACTGTTACAAAGATCACCACACCGATTGTTGTAACTGCCGATTCATTAAGTAAGGTATACGATGGAAAGCCTCTTTACAGGAGAAACTTATGCAGTTTCAGGTGATGAAAATCTGGTAGCTGGTGATCAACTGGTTGTAAAACTTAGCGGCAGCATTACCAATGTTTCAGATGCTGCAAATGGTACTGTTACAAATAAAATTGATACATGCAAAGTAATGCGTGGCAGCATAGATGTTACAGCTAATTACACAATTGAAACTCATGATGGCACTTTAACAGTAATGCCAAGACAGATTACACTTACTTCTGCTACAAAGCAGAAACCTTATGATGGAAAACCATTAACGGATCAAACAGTTACAGCAACTGCAGCAGAAGTAACTTATGCGCCATTTGCAGAGGGTGAAGGACTTGTTTATAATGTAACAGGCAGCCAGTTAGATGAAGGAAGCAGTGACAATGCCTTTTACTTATACGGCAATGAAGGGCACTAATTTAGCTAACTATGCTATTACCAAAGTGGAAGGTAAGCTGACTGTTACCAAGAATACAAAAGAGATTGTGATCGTAGCAGAGAGTAACTCTAAGATGTATGACGGAACACCTCTTACAGATTCTGGATACACTTATACAACGGGTATTCTTGCAGATGGTGATGTATTAACTGCAACAGTAGAAGGTACGATCAACGAATGTAGGCGAGACTGCAAATGAAGTTAAGAGTTACGTTGTAAAACGTGGTGATAAGGATGTAACGAAGAACTATACTTTCGGTGAAAGTATTCCCTGGTACATTGGAGATCACCAAGAGAGATGTAACGATCACTTCTGGCTCTTCAAAACGTGCATATAACGGACAGCCACTGACTAATTCCTTGAAATTACTGTAACAGGTACAGGATTTGTAACAGGTGAAGGACCAACAAGTTATGACGTAACTGGTACTATTACGAATGTAGGTGAGGCTGATAATACATTTACCTACAAACTGCCTGAAGGTGTAAATGCTGATAACTATGATATTGAGCTGGTTAAAGGTAAGTTGGAGATCACTCCTGTAACAGCCAAGCATCCAGATTACAGCAGACAGCGACAGCAAGGTATATGATGGAACTGCTCTTGTAAGGAATAGTGCTACTTATACACAGGGAATTCTTGCGGACGGCGACAGACTGGAAACTACAGTAGAAGGTTCCCAGTTAGGAAAAGGCGAATCTGCAAATACAGTTAAATCTTATAAGGTATTAAATGCTGCTGATGAAGATGTGACAGGAAACTATACCTTTGCAGAAAGCGTTCTCGGTAAACTTACTGTAACTGCCCGCCCGATCACTATTAAAGCAGCAAGTGACAGCAAGGAATATGATGGTACAGCATTAACAGCAGACAGCTATACTGTAAGTGAAAATGGCCTTGCAGATAGCGATGAGATTTCTGCAATTACCATTGATGGCAGTCAGATTGAGATCGGAACCAGTTCCAATGCAGTTAGAGCAGGTTCTGTAAAGATCACCAAGAAGGCTGAAGCAGCAAATTCAAGAAGCGCAGCTGAAGATGTAACTGATAACTACGATATTAAGTTAGAAGAGGGAATCTTAGAGGTTACAAAACCGTAATGACCTTTCCTACATCGTAAATTATCATTATTTAGATGCTAAGGGCAAAAGAAGTTGATGTAAAGTCTGTTACTAAGGACAATGCATTCATTGGTGAAGAAATTGCTTACAGTGATGCAGTAAGCAGAGATCATGCTGGCAAGACCTACGCACTTGTCCGTGTAGATAATGCTGGAAAAACTGTTGAGTATTATGCTGACGGTGCCGAGAATCCGAACGTAGTTGATGTATACTATGGATTAGACGAGATTGGTACAAACACAGAAAAACCTAAAACACCAGACGGTATCCCGGATATGTACCAGGTAGTATTCAGATACATTTCTGAGAACCCAAGTTACGGTACAGTTGATGGCGTGGCTGTTGTAGACGGTTACGTAATGGAAGTTGTTACAAGACCTCAGAAGGCAGACGGAAGCTACGATATGGATGCAGAAGTTTATCCACTGGGCAATGTAACAGTTACTGGTATCGGCAACTACACATTTAACCACTGGTCCGACAGCGATACCAATTATGCAAATGCAAATGAGATCGCAGGTCATGGATTCAAGTCAGATATGACCTTTGTTGCACACTTCAGCTATGATGGAGGAAACAACAACAACAACAATGGCGGCGGTAACGGTGGTTCCGGTGGCGGAAGCAGCTCAGGTGGCGGAAGCAGCCCGGCAGCCACGGTGCGATCAAAGTTACTTCCGGAGGTCCTGGTGAACAGACCGTAACCATTGACGGAGGAGATGTGCCGCTGGCAGGACTTCCAGATCTGTCTGCATCCCCGGTAGAGATCGATGACGGTGAAATTCCGTTAGCAGCTCTTCCAAAGACCAGGACAGACAACTATGAAAGTTTACACTGACCCTTATGTTCTCCGGTATATTTCTTGCACTGGCAGCTATGAGCAAGAAGCATAAAGAAGAGGAATCTTAAGTCACAAGGGATCATGAGAGTTTCAGACAACAAAATAAGTCTTATGATTGATAAGAGCCGCACACTGGCAAAAAGAAAGCAGTGTGCGGCCTTTTTTGGTTTGCTTTTTTTTGCGTTTTTACTATTGACTGCGGGTTTATTTCTTAGTATTATAATTATTAGAAAAGATAAATATATAAAACATATATATTAGAAAAACTAATATATACTATTCAAAAAGGAGAATGAAAGATGGCTAAGGTAGGAATTGTAATGGGCAGCGACTCAGATATGCCGGTTATGGCGAAAGCGGCAGAGATCCTGGACAAGTTTAGAATCGATTATGAGATGACGATCATTTCCGCCCACAGAGAACCGGATCTGTTTTTTTAAATGGACAAAGGCTGCAGAGGAAAAAAAAAGGGTTTAAAGTGATCATTGCAGGTGCCGGAAAAGCGGCTCACCTTCCGGGAATGTGCGCAGCTATCTTTCCGCTTCCGGTGATCGGTATCCCTATGAAGACCTCTGATCTGGGCGGTGTAGATTCCCTGTATTCTATTGTACAGATGCCAAGTGGTATCCCAGTTGCTACTGTTGCTATTAACGGCGGTGCTAATGCAGGTATCCTTGCAGCCAAGATCCGTGCAGCATCAGATGAGGAGCTGTTAGGAAAGTTAAAAGCGTATTCTGAGGATTTAAAAGAGGACGTGGAGAAAAGGCTGAGAAGTTGGAAAAGATTGGATACAAAGAGTATCTCGCACACAAATCACATTACAGAAGGTATATGAGGACAGATTCTGGAGGATAAGAAGATGATGGATTACAAGAAAGCCGGAGTAGACATTGAGGCAGGATACAAGTCAGTAGAACTGATGAAGGAACATGTAAAAAAGACCATGCGTGCAGAGGTATTAGGCGGACTTGGAGGTTTCTCCGGTGCATTTTCACTGGCAAAGATCAAAGAGATGGAAGAACCGGTATTATTATCCGGCACAGACGGTTGCGGAACTAAGGTAAAACTGGCGCATCATTATGGACAAGCATGATACCATTGGTATTGACGCAGTGGCTATGTGCGTTAATGATATTGCCTGTGCAGGCGGTGAGCCATTATTCTTCCTGGACTATATTGCCTGCGGCAAGAACTATCCGGAAAAGATCGCGGATATCGTAAAAGGCGTTGCAGAAGGCTGCTTACAGTCGGAGGCAGCTCTGATCGGCGGCGAGACAGCTGAGCATCCGGGACTGATGCCGGAAGAGGACTATGACCTGGCTGGTTTTGCAGTAGGTGTCTGCGACAAGAAAGAAATGATCACAGGTGAGAACCTGGAAGCGGGAGATGTGCTTATTGGTATGGCTTCCACCGGCGTACATTCCAACGGATTTTCACTGGTACGCAAGGTATTTGAGAAGGAAATGAACAGGGAAGGTTTAGATACCTATTATGACAGCCTTGGAAAGACTCTGGGTGAGGCACTTCTTGCACCAACCAGAATTTACGTAAAGGCATTAAAGAATATTAAAAAGTCAGGTGTGACCGTAAAAGCATGCAGCCATATTACAGGTGGCGGCTTTATGAGAATGTTCCACGTATGTTAAAGGATGGTGTCCGTGCAGTGATCCGCAAAGACAGCTATCCGGTCCCTCCGATTTTCAAACTTCTTGCTGAAAAGGCCAGATCGAAGAGCATATGATGTACAATACGTTTAACATGGGACTTGGCATGGTAGTAGCTGTAGATGAAGCAGATGTAGATAAGACCATGGCAGCTATTAAGGCAGCAGGCGACCAGCCATATGTAGTAGGAACCATTGAAAATGGAGAGAAAGGCGTGACTTTATGTTAAGACTTGCGGTAATGGTATCCGGCGGCGGCACAAATCTTCAGGCGATCCTCGATGCGACTGAAAGCGGAAAGATCACGAATGCGAAGGTGGAAGTGGTCATCAGCAATAATCCGGGAGCTTATGCTCTGGAACGCCAGAGATCATGGTATCGAAGCTGTGTGCATTTCACCGAAAAGCTTTGAAAGCAGAGCAGACTTCAATGAGGCATTTTAAAGAAAACAGATGAATATGACCTGGATCTCATCGTTCTGGCGGGATTTCTGGTAACGATCCCGGAGGAGATGATCCGTAAATACAGAAATAAGATCATCAACATCCATCCTTCCCTGATCCCGTCTTTCTGCGGCGTTGGTTATTATGGCCTGAAGGTCCATGAGGCAGCTCTGGCAAGAGGGTAAAGGTTACAGGCGCTACAGTCCACTATGTAGATGAAGGGGTGGATTCCGGTCCTATCCTGCTTCAGAAGGCAGTGGAAGTACAGCCTGGAGATACACCACAGGTACTGCAAAGACGTGTAATGGAGCAGGCTGAGTGGGTCATTCTTCCGGAGGCGGTAAACAGGATCGCCAATGGCTTGATTTAGGAGGAAATATATGAAGGTACTGGTTATCGGCGGCGGCGGCAGAGAGCATGCGATCTGCCGGAAGTTATCTAAAAGCCCGAAAGTAGATGAGTTATATTGTGCACCGGGAAATGCAGGAATTGCAGAGGTTGCAAAATGTGGATATCGGTGTGATGGATTTTTGAAAAAATAGCTGATTTCGCAAAGAAAGAAGCTTTTGACCTGGTAGTAGTTGGTCCGATGATCCCCCTGGCAGGTGGTATTGTGGATGTATTGGAAGAAAAGGGACTGCGTGTGTTTGGACCAAGGAAAAATGCAGCGATCTTAGAGGGATCCAAGGCATTTTCCAAGGATCTGATGAAGAAATATGGTATCCCAACTGCTGCTTATGAAACCTTTGATACACCGGAAGCTTTGCTCTTAAATATCTGGAGACAGCACCTGTGCCTATTGTTTTAAAGGCTGATGGCCTGGCTTTAGAAAAAGGTGTTCTGATCTGCAATACAAGAGAAGAAGCAAAAGAGGGTGTTAAGACCCTTATGCTGGATAAGCAGTTTGGCCATGCTGGCGACCGTATTGTGGTAGAGCAGTTTATGACTGGCCGTGAGGTTTCTGTACTTTCATTTGTAGACGGAAAGACGATTAACATCATGACCTCCGCCCATGCGATCATAAGCGTGCAAAAAGACGGGGGATCAGGGCTTAAATACAGGAGGCATGGGAACATTCTCCCCAAGCCCATTTTATACAAAAAGAAGTAGATGAGTTTTGCAGGAAATATATCTATCAGGCTACAGTAGATGCCATGAAGTCAGAAGACCGTGAGTTTAGGGGGATCATCTTCTTTGGTTTAATGCTTACTTGCAGATGGACCCAAGGTGGTGGAGTACAACGCCCGTTTCGGCGATCCGGAGACACAGGTAGTGCTTCCAAGAATGAAAAATGACATTGTAGATGTATTTGAGGCATGTATAGACGGCACTTTAGACCAGATCGACCTGCAGTTTGAGGATAATGCAGCTGTGTGCGTAGTGCTGGCTTCTGCTGGCTATCCGGAGCATTATGAAAAGGGCAAGAAGATCACAGGTCTTGAGAACTTTAAGGATAAAGATGGCTATTATGTATTCCATGCCGGCAGCAAGTTTGATGCAGAAGGAAATATTCTGACAAACGGCGGACGTGTTCTTGGGGTAACAGCCACAGGAAAGGACTTAAAAGAGGCCAGAGCCAATGCTTATAAGGCAACGGAGGGGGTTAATTTTGAGAACAAATATATGAGACATGATATTGGTCATGCCATTGATGAGGCTTAAGCTATAAAACAGCAGGGAACATTCAGTATAATAAACTGGGTGTTTCCTGTTTTTTATTATGTAAGTATGAAGCGGAAGCCTGCGCTTGTAAAGCGATAATTTAGACAATTGAACAGCGAAAAACCAAATTTATTTGATATATCGCTTATAATTTCACATAACATGCGGTATAATGTATATAAATATAACGTAGTGGAGTTGATGAGCATGAAAACATGTAAACAGTTGTCTTCAGAATGGGGTGTGGCAGAACATACGATTGCGGATTTGTGCAGAAAAAGGAAAGATTTCCGGGGCAGTGAAGGAAGGAAAAAGCTGGAAAATACCAGATGATGCAGAAAAGCCTGTTGATGGAAGGATTTCCTCCGGGGAATATATTAAGAAGTCCGTATATGCGGAACAGAAACCGCTGCCAATAGGCATTTCTGATTATGTCAGAGCACAGGCAGATTATTACTATGTAGATAAAACGATGTTGATTAAAGATTTTTTTAGATCAGAAGCCGTTGGTATCATTATTCACAAGACCAAGAAGGTTTGGTAAAACCTTAAATATGGATATGATCCGTGTTTTTTTTGAAATTTCAGCAAAAAAGATACGTCTATTTATTTTAAGGATAAAGCAATTTGGGATTGTGGGGAAAAATATCGTTCTCATCAGGGAAAGTATCCGGTGATTTTTCTTACTTTCAAGGATGTTAAGTTTGATTCTTGAAGGATCAACACGGAATAAAATCTATGCATTGGTTCAGGAAGAATATGAAAGGCATCAGGAGCTGCTAAACAGTGCCAGATTGTCAATGTATGAAAAGGGATTTTATAAGAAAATCCTGGATGGTGATGCAAATGAAGTGGAACTTACGGCTTCTCTTGAAAACTGTCCAAAAATGTTGGCAATTCACTATGGGACAGCTCCTATCATTATCATTGATGAATATGATACTCCTATTCAGGAAGGACATTCAAAAGATTTTTTTATGATGAGATCATCGGGTTTATGAGAAATTTTTTTCCGGTGCTTTTAAGGATAACCGAAATCTTTCCTATGGATTCCTTACTGGGATTCTTCGGATTGCTCAGGAAAGTATTTTCAGTGGATTAAATAATCTGACCGTGAATTCTGTAATGGATGAGGCATACGGACAGTATTTTGGTTTTACGGAACAGGAAGTTTATCAAATGCTGGATTATTATCATGTATCTGAAAAAAAGAGGAACTAAAAACTGGTATGACGGTTATTTGTTTGGAGATAAGGAGATTTATAATCCGTGGTCTGTGATCAATTATATTGCAAAAAACTGTACTCCCCAGGCTTATTGGGTAAATACTGGAAAGAACGAGATTTTAGAGGATGTTTTAAAGGTTGCTACGGACGATATTATAGAGAAATTATACTCTTTATTGCAGGGTGAAAAAAAATGTGGCTAGAATTGACCTGAATGTTGTCTATCACTCCTTGATAGATGAACCGGCCAATATTTACAGTTTGTTACTGGCTGCCGGTTATTTAAAGGTTCTGGAAAAAGGTTGCAGGCAGATGGATCATATCTGTGCGAGGTTTGCATTCCAAATAAAGAAATGCGGCGGTCTATAAAAATGAAGTATTGTCGCATTTATTGCAGATTGGAGCTATCACAAGAGCAACCGCAAATAAAATTGCAGAAAGTCTTTACTTGAATAACTCCTGTAATTTACAGCAGGCCATTGCAGAGTATATGGATAGTTCTGTCAGTTTTTATGACGCAGGTACAGAAATTTTCTATCATGGGTTGATGCTTGATTGCTTGCGTTATTGGACACCCAATACAGAATAAAGTCTAACAGGGAATCTGGGGATGGTAGGTATGATATTAGCTTGATTCCAAGAGAAAAAGGATATCCAGGAATTATTATGGAACTGAAATGGAAGAAAAATTTAACGGAAAAAAGAACTTGCAGGTCTTGCCGTGACAGCATTGAACCAGATTAATGAAATGAGATATGATGCAGAAATGCGTGAATACGGGATTCAGAAGATACTAAAATTTGGAGTTGCTTTTTCTGGTAAGAGAGTTAAGGTAGAAACAATATAGAGCTTAGAATCCTGCACGGATTTTAAGAAGATGTGATGTGAAAAATATAAAAAGGGGTAAAGATTATGAAAATCAACAGGAAAAGGTAGAACAGCTGGTAAGGACGATGAAACCATTATTTACAGACAGCAGCCGGGCTTCTCAGATTAAGACAAAAGGGGCCTGCGATTATGTGACACAGGTGGATATCCAGGTACAGAAGCTGATAAAAGAGGGGCTGTATCAGATGTATCCTCAGGTACAGTTTATGGGGAAGAGCAGGACAATACTGCCATTGACCGGAAAGGTGATTTCTGGATCCTGGATCCTGTAGATGGCACTACCAAACCTGATCCACGATTTCCGTCACAGTACATTGTCACTGGCTTATGCAGAGGCAGGAACGGTAGAACTTGGAATCGTATATCAGCCCTATACAGACGAAATGTTTGTGGCAGTAAAAGGAAAAGGCGCCTTTTAAATGGGAAACCGATCCATGTAAGTGAAGCAAAAACACTGTCAGAAAGTCTGGTCACCATTGGAACCAGTCCTTATTATCATGAACTGGCAGACTGGATTTTTAAGGTATTTAAAGAAGTATTTTTATCTTGTCAGGATATCCGCCATTTAGGCTCCGCAGCTCTTGACATGGCATATGTAGCCTGTGGGAGAGTGGATGCGTTCTTTGAGGCAATCTTACAGCCCTGGGATTTTGCGGCGGCGAAACTTTTGATTGAGGAAGCCGGGGGAAAGGTGACTGATTTTAGCGGAAATGATATTCCCACAGGAGAACCCGCAGAGATTCTTGCTGGAAATGGCAAAATAAACGAAGAATTGCTGGAAATCATAAGGGAAAGATGGCGATAATTGATAAAAAACAAAAATTATAATATAATATCCGATTTTTCACATATTTTTCACCTTTTTATTCTGATACAATTTTTACATCAGATATTTTTAAGGAGGAAAAAGTATATGAAAAAAGTAATCTTATGAGATTCTCAGCAGCAGCTATGGCAGCATCCGGCGATCTTTCCAGCCAGACCACTGCAGCAGCAACAGAAGCTGAAAAGAGCAGCGAAGCAGGAAGCAGTGAAGCAGCAAAAAGAAGATGCAGTGAAGCGGAGAAGGCGTTACCATCCGACTGGTACATTACATGGGTGAACAGGCTAAGAGAGATGCCTTGATGCGATTTTGCAGATTTTAAGAAGGAAAACCCGGATATTAATGTTGATATTGGAGGTAGTATTTTCTTCTTCCTATATTGCAACCTATAAGAATTATATTGCAGCAGGCGAAGCTCCTGATATTATGTTTGGTAAAACCTCAGAACCTGACTGAGTTTGTAGAAGCCGGATATCTGATGGACTTAAAGGATGAGAAGTGCCCGAAAATGTACTTCCTATGCTGAAAGATGAGTGTACTGTAAATGGCGGCATTTATGGATTCCCGATTGATGCACAGGTAAAGGGCATGCTTCTACAATAAGAAGATGTTTGAAGAAGCTGGTGTGGAAGTTCCTCAGACCAAGGATGATTTCTTTTAAGGTATGTGATACCTTTATGGAAAAAGGGAATCTATCCAATGGTACATCCTTACAACTTTATCCACGGTGTATTCCATGAGCTGATTCCTATTTCACCAGTATGGCAGCAGCAACTGGAAACGAGGATGTTTGATGAAGTCCCAGAAAGGCGAAGCAGAACTTTCTGAAATGAAACTGTAAAAGAAGCAATGGAAATGTTCTCTGCTGGCTTCCTATAAAGATGCAGGTGATACAGCTGTAGATCAGACTCAGGGTATCCAGAACTTTGCAGCAGGACAGAGACCTATGTATATCAATGGCGGATGGCTGATGGTTGATACGATCGCAGCAAATCCAGAAGGCGAATTTGGAATGTTCCCAATGCCATGGTCCAACAATCCAGAAGATAATAAGATGTGGGTTGGTATTGATGACTGCTTCGTAATTTCTTCTCAGACACAGCACAAAGATGAAGTTATGAAATTGATGGAATTCATTGCGAATGATGAAAGCTCCAAGACCTGGATGAGCACAGCAAAACTGATGACCAGCAACGTAAATGTATCGGTTGATGATGAAAATGATCTGATCAAGGCTATCAAGTCTTACATGGATGAAGGCAAGATTGTTTCCAAGAGCCTGGTACCTGATTATACTTCCGAATATTCAACCGCTTTCCGTACAAAGCTGCAGGAGTTTGTAACTCTTGATGACAGCCAGCGTGACGTAGATAAGCTGCTGAAGGATATTGATGCAGAAATCGCTTCCATTCGTCAGTAATTATTAAGACCGGATACAGTAAGGGTCATCAGAGTGGCAAAGCGGCCCGTGCCGCAAGCCACCCCTGACCTTTCTATTGCTCTGGGCAAGTATATTATCTATAGGGATCTGGAGGTAAAACATGAATCAGAAAATGAAAAAAAGGATCCAGGAATTTACGTTTGTCCTTCCGGCAATCATCATGTTCCTGGTCTTTGCGATCGTTCCTTTTATCCAGGGCTTTCCTATGTCCTTTACAAAAAATGGGATGGTATGAGCCCTAATAAGCCATTTGTAGGTTTCAGCAATTATCTACGTATTTTTCAGGACGGAAATGTGATCAATGCTACAAAAAATACACTGATTTTTACGGTTCTTACCATGATCTGTTCCAATTTGTTTGGACTGCTGTTTGCGTTGACGATCTCTAAGGTTTCTA
>VOFG01003568.1_pt1 | contig 15660 bp, 19 predicted proteins | sample 5384171 | NCBI WGS metagenome assembly VOFG01 (sample SAMN12384726, study PRJNA508395) | human gut metagenome | isolation source: healthy gut F | host: Homo sapiens
GAGATTCATAAGGCTGCTCAAGTCCGCCGACACGGAATACTGCGGCAGCGAGGCCGTGACCGGCTGCGCGGGCGATGTAAAGCTTAAAGCACCTGACGCGCGGGGGCCTCGCCGCTTGCGGTCGGCCTTCGCGCAGCTCAATTTCCTGCGGCTCCGGAAGGACGATCTCCTCCTGCTCCGGATCGTCCGCTCCCTGTACATTTTCCGGCGTATCCGGCTGCTTTTCCGGCTTCGACGGCTTGACATTCGGCTCCTCAAGCGTCGCAAAGCCCGGCTTCACGCTCTCTCCGGCGTTCCTTCCGCCAACCAATGCGTAGATGCCCAGTCCGCACACAAGCGCCAGCGCGGCGGCAGCCGCGACCCCATACGATGCGGCGGTTTTCTTCTGCGGCGCGGCGGCCTCCGGGTGCGCGTCGGCGATATACTCGTCCTTCACCTCGCCGATGGCGTCCTGCAATTTATCCGACTTCATACGATCATTTCCTCCTTTCCAGCTGCGCCAGAAGCTTCCTCTCGTGCGCAGCAGCATCATTTCACCTTGCTCTGGCCAAAGCCAAAGCGCTCCGCGATCTCCGTGATCGAATCAAAATACCAGTAGCGGCAGAGAAATACCCGCCGTTCCTCGCGCGAAAGCGTCTGCAAAAAGGCGTCGATCCGCCGGACAAGCTCCCGCAGCTCCACCTGCATCTCCACATCCGCACCGGCCGGAACGCAGCCCTCCAGCTCGTCAAGCACCAGCTGCGTTTCTCCCCGCCGCGCTTCTCCGCTGTCTGCGTGCGCAGCTTTTTCAGCGCCAGCCGCCGCGTGATCTTTCCGAGGAAGGTCCGCAGCTGCTCGAGGCCGCGACGGCGGCATGGCGTTCCATGCGCCGATGTAGGTATCGCTGACCGTTTCCTCCGAGTCCTCCGCGCTCCATAAAATATTTTTTGCGATCGAATAACAGTATCCGCCGTACTTGTGCTGCGTTTCGGCAATCGCCTGCTCACTCCGCTGCCAGTACAGCGCCACGATCTCGCCGTCCTCCATCCGACCACCTCCGTTTCCTTTTCTTTCTCTTCTTTTCTACTACCCTTTTTGCGGCGTTTGGTCACACATCTTTGAATTTTTTCTGTTTTCAGTATACCAAGCCCCGCCGCTTCCTGCAAGCGGATTTTGGTGTGTGCTCCGGCGGAAACGCGCCTTGCCGGTTTTTGTCTGAGAAAGCCTCTGTCCTGCACACAGCGGTACTCTGCGATCGCTCCCAAAGGCTGCGTCGCGCCCGGCCGGATATCCGGCCGGGCGCGATCATTCTTTGTATCAGGAGCGGCGCTTTTCCGCTTCTTCTCCAGCCAGCTCTGGATCGAACGCACCAGCAGGCTCAAATTGCGGAACAGTGACTCCGACGCGAACGCAAACACGATCAGCAGCAGCACACAGATCTCCGACATGGCGTTCAGCGCAAACAGCTGATTCAGGAAAATGCCGCACAGGATCAGTCCCAGCGCATCGCCGATCAGAATGGCGTACTTCATCGCGTTCAGCGGGCGGCTGATCTGAACGAGGATCATGAAGCCAACGACCGCCAGCAGCATGGTCGCCGCCGTCGCAATGTCCTCCTGCGGGAGCGAGAACACCTCTCCGCAGACGACCAGCGCACCGACCGCAAGCACATCCGTCAGTCCCGCCGGAAGGGCCTTCAGCAGCACATTCCGCAGGAAATTTCCCTGTATCCGCTCCTTGTTCGGCTCGAGCGCCAAAAGGAAGCCCGGGATGCCGATGGTGAACGCGCTGATCAGCGAGATCTGCGACGGCTCCAGCGGATAGGTGAGCATGAAGATGACCGAGAACAGGGCCATCATCAGCGAGAAGATATTCTTTACGAGGAACAGGCTTGCCGAGCGCTGGATGTTATTGACCACGCGCCGCCCCTCGAGCACGACCTCGGGCATCCGCGCAAAATCCGATTCCAGCAGCACGACCTGCGCGCTCTGCGCGGCGGCCTCGCTGCCGGACGCCATCGCCACGCTGCAATCCGCGTCCTTCATCGCCAGAATGTCGTTCACGCCGTCGCCGGTCATGGCGACCGTATGTCCGGCATCCTGAAGCGCGCGCACCAGCAGCTGCTTCTGCTGCGGCGTCACGCGGCCAAAGACCGTATAGCTCTCCGCCGCCTGTACCAGCTGTTCGTCCGAGTGGACGGCCGACGCATCCAGCCACCGTTCCGCGTTTTCGATCCCGGCATCGGCAGCGATCCTCGATACGGCGACGGGATTGTCGCCGGAGATCACTTTGACCGTGACGCCCTGCTCCTTAAAGTAGGCAAACGTCTGCTTTGCGTTCTCGCGGATGGGATTTTCGAGCACCACGAAGCCAAGCGCCTCCGGCGCTCCGTTCTCCGTCTCCCGTGCCAGCAGCAGAACGCGCCCTCCGGCCTCCGAATACGGTGTGAGCGTCTCCGCGACCGCCGGATAGGCCTCCCGCAAGACGAACTCCGGCGCACCGAGCAGATACCGCCCGTCCGCAAACGTCACGCTTCCGTATTTCTCCTTCGAGGAAAACGGCTGCATTGCCACGGCGCGCTCTGCCGTATGCGGCCTTCTTTGCAGCTCCTGCTGCGCATACTGCTTGAGCGCCAGCATGGTGGCGTTGTTGTCGATCGAAGCGGCGGCGTAGTCGCAGAGCCGCGTATGGAACGTCTCGGCGCTGCCCTCGTCCAGCGGCTGCACGCGGGAGACGCGCATCTCCGGCTCCGTGATCGTTCCGGTCTTATCGACGCACAGCACATCGACCCGCGCCAGCGCCTCGATGCTGTGCATGTCGTGCAGCAGCACCTTTTTCCGCGCCAGCCGGATGGTGCTGAGCACCAGCGCGATGGTCGTGAGCATATAGAGTCCCTCGGGGATCATGCCAAGCACCGCCGCGACCGCCGATACGACGCTCCGGCGAACGGTCTCCTGATTGAGGAAATAGCTCTGGCAGAACAGCACCGCACCGATCGGAATGACCGCGATACCGGCCCATTTGACGATCCGGTTGATGGAATGCACCATCTCCGACTGCTCGCCGGGCCCACCGCCTTGGCCTGCTTCGTCAGCTTCGCAATGAACGATTCCTCGCCGACCTTCGTGAGCCGCGCATAGCACTGCCCGGAAACGACGAAGCTGCCGGACAGCAGACTTGCGCCCTCTGTCTTTTCGATCTCATCCGCCTCGCCGGTCAAAAGCGCTTCGTTGACCTGTACGCTTCCCTGAAGAACCTCCGCGTCCGCACAGATCTGGTCGCCCGCGGAAAGCAGGATCACGTCGTCCTGCACCAGCTCCTCGGCGTTGACCTTCTGCCGGACGCCGTTTCGCAGCACAACGGCATGCGGCGCGTTCAGAAGGCTCATTTTGTTGAGGATCTGCTTTTGCGCGCAGCTCCTGCACGATGCCGATCAGACTGTTTGCGATCACCAGCGGCAGAAACGTCAGATTCTTGAACGAGCCGACCAGACAAAGCACGACCGCGATCAACAAAAAGATAGAGGTTGAAATAGGTCAGGAGATTGCTCTTGATGATCTGGCCGGTCGTTTTCTCCGCCGAGTCCTTCGTTACGTTGACGAGTCCCTGCTCGATACGCCGGGAGACCTCGCCGCTGCTGAGTCCGGCAGGCTCCGCCGCGCCGATCCTTTTTTCTCTTCGTTTTCCATGTAAAGCGTTTCCTTTATATTTTCCTGTTTTTATGCCTTTACTATAGTGTGCGCAAAAGTGAAAATCAAGGAAAGAAATATTAAGATTTCCGGTCATTTTCATGAAAATGTGCAAAAAGCAGCGCTTCCTCCGTTCACATCTTCGCGGCCGCCGCCTCGTAGAATTCCAGATTTTTTGCAGCCGCCCGTTTTCCGGCTCCTGCGCCAGCGCCTCGCGTCCGTAGGAAAGCGCAGTCGCATACAGGCCCATATAGTAGGCCGCCAGCGCCGCCAGATCATAGGGCCTTGCGCCCCAACCCTCCGGCTCGTTGAGATAGCTCCGGCTCCCGCGCGGGATCTCGAGCGCGCGCTCCGCAAAATACAGCGCGCCGCCCCACTTTTCCTGCTCAAGCGCCAGCCCGGCCGCGCTGAGCCACGGCTCCCGGAGCTGCGGCGCTTCCGCGCAGGCACGCAGGAGCCACCGCTCCGCCTCTGCCGTTCTTTCCTGCGCAAGACATGCCTGTGCAAGGATACGCATGGCCGCGCAGCGCCTCCTCGTCCCACGGCGGACGGCATCCGAAGATACTGCCGGAGCGTCCGTTCGCAGTCGCTCCACCGGCCGTAAAAGCTGTATTCTCTGCCGAGATAGAAAACGTTGCGGTCGTCCTCCGGCGCCTCCTGCACGGCAAGCTCCAGCAGCGGCAGATACTGCCCGCGGGACTTTTCCGGGTCAGGATGATGGTCGAGCTGAACGCCTTCCGCGTCCGCCGTGCGGCATGCGCCCTTCGTGCATTCCAGCACCTCATGCACAGGATGCGCCCACCGGAAGCCGAAGCGCGCGTGTGCCTCCTCGATCCAGAACACGACGCCCTCCCGCCCGTCGGGACGGAAACTCCATGTGTAGCGATAGCGGAGCTTTTCCGCGCCGCCCGCCAGCGCCTGCTCCATGGCCGTGCGCCAGCCGGGACGGAACACCTCGTCCAGATCGGTGCAGACGCACAGATCCGCATCCTCCGGTACCAGCTCCAGCGAACGGTTTCGCGCCGTGTCGAAACGCCACGGCGTGACCGCCTCCTGCGTCACATGGGCGCCAAGCTCCCGCAGGCGCTCCGCCGTTCCGTCCGTAGAGCCGGTGTCCAGAACGCAGATACCGTCCGCCTCCTGCATGGATCTTACCCAGCGCTCCGCAAATTTCTCCTCATTTTTACAGATCGCGTATACATAAATTCGATACATGCCGCCTCCGTTTCCGGCCCGGCGTCCATACGGAACGCCGGGCCGCATTTTGTCAGGATCCCAGAAGCCCCGCTTCCCGCAGGGAGCCAAGCAGCTCGTTGAAGCTCGTAATGACCGTCGGCAGGCTCGCGTCCGCGGCCAGATCAGCGACCGCCTCCGCCGGGGTAACGGTTCCCGTCGGGCCAGTCGGGCCGGTTGCGCCAGTTGCGCCGGTAGCACCAGTCGGGCCGGTCGGACCAGTCGCACCGGTCGCGCCGGTAGCACCAGTCGGGCCGGTCGGGCCGGTTGCGCCAGTTGCGCCGGTAGCACCAGTCGGGCCGGTCGGGCCGGTTGCACCAGTCGGGCCGGTCGGGCCAGTCGCGCCGGTAGGACCAGTCGCGCCAGTAGCACCAGTCGGGCCGGTCGGGCCGGTCACACCGCCCCCGCCGCAGGTCGGCGGGAAGATCGGACAGCCGGGCGGCTGCGGCGTCTGCGAAAAGCAGCAGCCGTTCGGACAGCAGTATTCATAACGCGGGATCCCGCAGTTATCATAAGAAGAATTACAGGAGTTGAGATCTACCATAATTGCCTCCACCTCAAGATCGGGCCGTGTCAGCGCACAGCCCTCACGCCACTGTATGCAAAGCCTCCCACAGGTGTGAAACGCGCAAAAAGGGAGCGCCGCTCGCTGCGGCGCTCTCTGAGCAGTATCTTATTTTTGCTGCATGATCTCCAGAATGGTCCGATCCGTCTGAAGCATTCCCTGCTGTGCAAGAATTCCGACGTTCCGGATGGTCTTGTCCACTGAATCGGAGACGATCCCCTCTCCGCGCCGGAACTCACGGTCATGGAGATACATCCGGTAGCCCATGATTCCGGCGTCCACCGCAGCGGCGATCTTGGCCGCGCAGGACGGCTTCGCGCCGTCGCAGATCGTTCCAGACAGGACCGCCACCGCGTTGACCACCGTATGCGCGACCGCCGTATAGCCGCCGCCCTGCAGATAGCAGATGCCTGCGCCAGCGCCGACGCCTGCGGAGATCGCGCCGCAATAGGCCGAGAGCCGTCCGATGCCCGTTTTCTGATGAATGGTGATGAGGTCGGACAGCGCCAGCGCCCGCAAAAGCTGTTCCCGGCTCGCGCCGAGGCGCTTGGCGTAGCGGATCACCGGCAGCGAGGCCGTGATCCCCTGATTTCCGGAGCCGGACAGGATCACGACCGGCATCTCGCAGCCGCTCATTCTGGCATCGGAGCCAGCCGCCGCATAGGCCTTCGCCTCCGTCTGGATATCGCCGTTGGCGCCCTCGAGCAGAATTCTGCCGATCTCGGCGCCCCAGCCGCCGCGGATGCCCTCCTCGGCGATGGCGGAATTATACTGGATCTGCCGCTCCAGCACCGGCTCCAGCAGCGCCGGATCGACCGTATCGGCAAAGCGCACGATGTCCTCAACGTTCAGGCAGGATTTATCCGTCAGCCGCTCCTCCGCGGACGCGGAGACCGGCAGATCGAGCAGGATCTCATCGTTTCTTGCCTTATACACGAGATTCGTGTGGTTATTGGCGATCCGAACGCAGGCGCTGTTTTCGCCCGCCCAGCCGGAAAGGCGGATGTCCAGAATGCAAGGCGTCTCCGCGCAGCAGACCTCGATCGGCGTTTTGCGGAGATATTCCAGAATTTCTTCCGTGTGCTCCTCCGACACCTCCGCCATCACCTGCAATCCCCTACCCGCCGCTCCGGCGGCAATTCCGGCGGCAATGGCCGACTCGATGCCCTTCAGTCCGCCGGTATTCGGCACGACGGCGCTTTTCACGTTCTTCAGAATGTTTCCGCTGACCTCCGCCCGGACGCGCTCCGGGCGGCAGCCCAAAAGCTCGCGCAGCTCTGCCGCCGCATAGGCAATGGCGATCGGCTCCGTACAGCCGGTCGCAAGGATCAGCTCCTCCTGGGTATGGACAGGTATGCCTGCTGGGTACGCTCGTTCATACGGTTTCCTCCCGACGTTTATTTTTCTGTACGGCAGCAGCCGCACCGGCAGTCGGCACACCCACAGCCGCAGCCGCAGGTCTTTCCCTCGCAGAGCCGGTAGTTGCCGCCGGAGATCACCAGCCGTTTGCCGTTGACCAGGCAGTCCGCGATCGGCGCTTTCGTAAATTTCCGTCACGGTTGTCCGGGATATCTCCATCCGTTCGGCGCACATCTCGTGCGTCAGCTTTTCCAGATCGACCAGACGAATGACCTCAAATTCATCCACCGTCAGCACGACGACATCCGCCTCCGGCGCGCTGTCCGGAGAAAACTGCGCAAAGGCAGGCTCCTTACAGATCTTTCGACGTTTTTGCGGTCTTGGCATATACTCGCCTCCTGATTTGCGGTATATGTCGAGTATATCACAACATCTCCCATGTGTAAAGCCAGGAGTCACGGCAGGATTTTTCATTCAATTTGCAAAAGCTCAGAATTTCCTCTTGACAAAGCAGGCGTTCCTTACTATAATAATCGGGCTGACGGGGTGTGGCGAAGTTTGGTATCGCGCTTGGTTCGGGACCAAGAGGCCTCGGGTTCGAATCCCGACACTCCGACCAAATCCGGCTGAAATCTTCCGATTTCATCCGGATTTTTCTGTGTTTTCAGAACTTTTCCCGATGGAGAATTCTGTGACTTTTCCGTCTGACCCAAACCCGACCCAAACGGGATTTTGGAGCGGAAAGCGCCAGAAGATAAATTTCGCCGCCTGCCGGAGCATTTCCGACAGCCGGTACAGTCTTTTTTCGCTTTTTTCATCCGACACTTTCCATGAAGCCGCTGATTTTCTGCGCGGCTTCTTTTTTCATACCTGCTGTCACATGGGTGTAAACGTCCAGTGAGAATTCCGCCGAGGCGTGACCGAGGATCTCCGCGACTGTTTTCGGGTCAATGCCGCTTTGGATTGCCAGCGTCGAGAATGTGTGTCTGAGATCATGAAATCTGACGTGCTCCTCAATTCCGGCTTTTTCGAGCAGCTTCTTGTGAATCCGTCCGACGCAGTCCGGACCGTACATCCCGCCGGTCTTGGGTGACGGGAACATATACGGGCTGAACGGGTGATTTTTTCTGTCTTCGACCAGCAGTCGAATTGCTTCGTCGCTGAGGTAGATTTCACGAACGGAGTTTTCTGTTTTCGGTTCTGTCACAACCAGCTCGCCTTTGCCGCGCGACACGGATTTTGACACAGTCAGCGTTTTCGTCTGCAAATTCAGGTCACTCCACAGCAGCGCCACCAGTTCCCCTCGCCGCAGTCCTGTGCTGAGTTCCAGATAGAACATCGGCAGGACGCCCCATTCCTCCGCCGCTTTCAGATAATCCCGAATCTTCTCCGGCGGGATGATCTGCATTTTCTTCTTTTCCTTTTTCGGTAGGCGGCAGCCGTTTGCGGGGTTATATGGGATTAGTCGCTCCGTCACCGCCTGCTCCAAGCATTGCCGCAGCATCGTATGCAGCCCGCGAATCGTCTTATTGCTGAGACTCAGATCGTCCATGTTTTCGTACCGCTGCACTCTGCCGTGCGCTTTCGTCTCGTTGTAGAATTTCTGGATCTGCAAGGTTGTGAGCGCCGTCAGCTTGATGTCCCCGATGCGCGGCTTGATATGCTGGTCAATGTAGTTCTTGTAATATGCCGCCGTCGATGCACGGACGGATGGCTTCGCGTAGTTCTCATACCAGAGCTGCGCCCACTCGCCAACCGTGTAATCCCGGCGCTTCGTCACGTCGATCTTCTCAAGCTCCTCCATCGCTTTCTGGAGTTTCTCCTTACATTCGCGCTGCGTCCGCGCGAGGACACTTTTCGCGATTGGCTTCCCCGTCTCCGGGTCAACGCCCGCCGTGTAGCGCCCCTCCCAGCGTCCGTCTTTCCGCTTGCGGATGTTGCCTTCCCCGTTTGCCCGTTTTTTCGCCATCTGTGTTCCCCTTTCCGTTTTTGGTAACACAAACAACTACCACAGGAAAGCAATAAAGTCTAGCAAATTTTTGAAAATTTCGGACATTTTTCAGAGATTTGTATTTCAGTAGAAAAGCCTATTCTTTGTTTACTGCGGCGCAGTTTTTTGACGCTGCAAAGTTTTTTCAGCAAGCCGCGCTGCGTGCAACCGTCAGCTTATTTCATCAGCTCATCGGTAAGCTGAAGGATCTGCGGCGCAATTTTTTCCCGTTCCTTCTTCAGTGTGCAATGGTAGAGCGGATAAGCAAGCGCGACCAGCACAATGCCGACACTGCCCACGACGATTCCCATGGGAAGCGCCGCCGCGCCAAGAGCCGCGCCAAAGTCGGACAGGATCAGGCTCATGCCAGCCCCCCAAAATCAACGCGCCGATGACGCCCGCAAGAATCGATACCATTGTAGCTTTTTGTGTGACCCGGGCATCCAGCGCCCGAAGCCTGTCCATCTTGCTTTCTTCCTTCGGAACAAATTTTTGACGGATGGACCGGATTTCCTCCTGCTGCTTGGCAGAGTAGGTCATTTTGAAGCTCTCTTTATCTTCCATCGTTGTATCCCTCCAAGGATTTGAGTTTTCGGTTTGCCTGCACGATCATATAGATCGCCATGGCAATGATAAAAGCAGAAACCACCCCGCCGCTGAGCGCGAGAAACAGCCGGACGATCTGCTGCGGCATAGCTCCTTTGTTGAACGAAACGAGCATCGTGTTTTCCAGTGTCAGCATGGAAACGCAGGCCGCGGCGAGAGAGATGGCCTTTGCTGCGGACAGAATGGGGCTGTTGAATTTCCGGTAACGGATGACATTGATGATTGCCATCGTCAGGGTCGTGAAGGTATAGGCTGCCATCGTGATCGTGATAATTTCGCCGTGGCGCGTGACCCGATGTTCATAGATCATGTAAAACATTATGCCGGACAGGGCGAGGTTCGTAAGCAAAAACACCCAGCCGCACGCACGGTAGCGCGTCAGCTCCTGCCGCATTTGTTCGCCGGGGGTGTAGCGCAGCGTATGCCATACAAGAGAACAGCGCATGGCTGCAAGCGTCGCATAGTAAGCTGCCAGAGAATAGAACCACGCAGACCGGTAATAAATGGCAAGTCAAGCTGCAAAGCCGCGTAAGCGCCGTTCCACAGCACACTGCCGCCGACAGTGATGTTCATCCGCAGCCGCGGGTCATTGCTCCAGAACTGGATATATTTATTCTCCCGTTTGAATGTTCCGATGCTTCGGGCGACCTTCGGGACCCGTACACAGACGATCACCAGCGTGTAGAACGCCAGCACATAGGAGCCAATCCGGACGGGGCTGGTTTCTTCCAGCCGCAGCATGGAATACACCAGCGCAGCCGCAGCGATGGGAGTCAGGACGATCAAAACGGCGGCAGGCGGAAACAGGAGCGCGTTCCCGATTCTTTTCCAGTTCATTCTATGTCCTCCGTATCTTCACGGTAAAGGTACTTCCAACGCCCACTGTGCTTTCTACGGAAATTTCTCCCTTGAGAATGTCGACCACGCGCTTGACGAGGGCAAGCCCCAGGCCGTTGCCCTGCGTGGCATGGGACGTGTCGCCCTGATAGAATTTTTTCAAAGATATGGGTCCCGACCTCCGCGCGCATGCCGCAGCCGGTGTCCTGTACCCTGACGGTAGCAAATGCTTTGTCCGCCGTCAGGCTGACGGAAACCGTTCCGCCGGAGGGCGTGAACTTAAAGGCGTTGGAAAGCAGATTGTTCCAGACAAGCGCCAAAAGCTCGCGGTCGCCCTGCACGGCGACGTCCTCTGCAATGTCTGTGTCGATCTCAATACCACCCTTTTCCCAAACGCTCTCATATTGCAGGATGCTCTCGCAGAGCTGCTCCCCAAGGTCAAAGTGTTCCACCTGCGGGAAGATCTGCTGATTTTCCAGCCGATTCAGCTTCAGAATATTGGTCATCATATCCGCAAGACGTTTGACTCCATCGGTCACGCCTTTGGCGTATTCAGACGTTTTTCTTCCGGGAGATCGGGCGCTTGCAGGAGCGTGCCGTAGTTCTGCATCACCGCCAGCGGTGTTTTCATTTCATGGGACACGTTGGCGATAAAATCCGTGCGCAGGGTTTCGAGACTTCCCAGCTCCCCGGCCATTTTGTTGAAGCAGTCGATGATCTCCGAATATTTTTCATCCAGCACCAGTCTGGCTGTGCTTTGCGGGATGCGGACGTCAAAATTTCCTTTTACAATTTCTTTTGTAGCAGCGGCGATGCGCCCGGTGATGCGCTCCGTGGTCAGCTTCCGGCGCAGGATGTCAAAGGCTGTGAGGAGCACACTCAGAAGCAAAACATTCAAAAACGTCAGCTTCGCGGCGCGCGACAGATTTTCTCCGGTCAGTGTGATCCCCAGATCATCGGACAGCGTGCTGACAAACAGGCTCATTGTGCTGCTTACCAGAAAAGCAACCAGCAGGAAAAACAGGACGTAGTGATAAAGCCCGCGTAAAATAGCGCTTCTTGTGTCGGACTTTTTCATCGGATGACCACCTTATAGCCCAGACCATGCACGGTCTTGATCTCAAAATCCTCGCAGCCGGACAGCTTGGCGCGCAGCTTGGTCATGTAAACGTCTACCGCCCGCGGTGCCGTCTCCGTCTCGGCGTCCCAGAATTCGTCCAGAAGCTGGGTTCTCGTAAGGTCTTCTTCGGATAGCTCAGGAGTTTGAACATAAGGGAAAACTCCCGGTTGGTCAGGCTGATTTCTTCGTCACCGAGATAGGCGGTATGCTCGTCGGCATCCATGGTGAAGCTGCCGATCTCGATTTTTCGGGAGGACGCGATCTTCGCCCGGCGCAAAAGCGCGCCGATGCGCAGGAACAGCTCGTCAAGGTCGATAGGCTTGACCATGTAATCGTCCACGCCGATGCGGAAGCCCCGCTGCTTGGAGGCAATATCGTCTCGGGCGGTCATGAACAGGATTGGAATTTCCGCGTTGGTATCCCGAACTGTCCTTGCAAATTCAAAGCCGTCCACGTCCGGCATCATGATATCCGAGACGATCAGGTCGAACATCCCGCCGTACAGCGCGTCATACGCTTCATTTGCGTTCAGACAGCCCACCGCTTCGTACCCGCTTTGGTTCAAAAAAGAGCAGACCGTGTGATTCAGCTCTTTATCATCCTCTACGACCAGAATCTTAAACATGGCCACGCCTCCAATTCTATGTTTCTAAATTAATGATACCACGAAAATGTTTCTGTTTTGTTTGCACGTCCGTTTTTTTGAAAAATTTTCAGCGCTGATCACAAAGCTGCCGCAGCGATCATGCATCGTCTGATCGCTGCGGCAGTCTTTGCCGTCAGGCGCGGCCGCTGCCCTTCGTGAGCCGGTCGCTGAGCGCAATGATCTGCTGCGCATACTTTTTGCGGCGTCCGGTCAGGATGCCCTTGTAAATGGGATAGTTGGCGATTGCCATGACCATTCCCACAAGACCGATCACAATACCCGGCGTCATGGGCGAGACCATGCCGATGGTATGTCCGATGTCGGTCATGATCAGGCTCATGCCAGAGCCCATGGTCAGCGCCGAAACAGCGCCGAAGCTGTAAGCAAAGGCATTGACCGGGGCTTTGACCTTGCGGTCAAGCTCTCTCAGCTCGTCCAGTTCCGTGTGCTGTTTTTCCGTGTACTGGGTGCGGATCTTCTGTACCAGATATTCCTGCTCGTTGTTGATCGTATTCATGATGTGTACTCCCTTCGATTTTTAGTTTTGGAATCTTTCATCGCGGCAAGCCGTGCCTTGGCTGCCTCTACGCTTTCGCTGTCCTTCGTGAAAAGGACTTCGATGCATTTGTTGGTTACTTTTTCAAAACCGGTGACTGCGCCGGACTCGATTTTTTGTAACCGGAGACAACGCCGCCTTGCATCTTTTTGTAGCCGCTTGTCACGGTCTGACCCATTTCTTCTACGATATCTGCAATTTTTCTCATATTGCACAGCTCCTTTGTTTTGATTTGCAGCCATAGGATACAGCAGGGATGTTTTCAAGATTTTTTAGAAATGTTTGAGTTTTGTTAATTTGTCGGAACTGTATTTTATCTTCCTTCACGCAGACATGCTATCGAGGTTCCCAGATTCCCGCAGCCACTGTGCTTCATCGTGCAGCGTCTCCGCATAGGGGCGGTGTGATAGCCCAATTCACGCTGGGCTTTGGAATATTATAGTGCTCTCATGTTTTCGAGATTTTCGAGAAGTGTTTGAGTTTTATTAAAAAACAACACTTTTGGAAACACACATTTTTAGAAGCTCAGAGCCGTTTTGCCTGCCGCAGCACCTCCGGAAAGGAAATCTGTCCATTTGTCCGCAGCACCTCCTGATAGCTCATGCCGCGCATTTTCTGGTATGTTGCCGCGTCGATGTCAGTGTCTGAAGCGAGAATGTGATTGCAGACATTCTGCTCGACGGCCTGCTTGAGAAGGAGCTTGCCAATGCGATCCCCGAACATACTGAGGATCGCTTCAAGCGTTTCGCCGAGTATCTTCGGCAGGAAGTCTCCGGCATACTCGCTTTGCAGATAGCCGCAGTAAAACAAGATTGCCTTTGCAATAAACTCGTTTTGCGTGCTGCATCCGTCGCGCTTATACTGCTCCTGCACACTTTGCCAGACGGAATCGTCCATCCAGACTGTGTGCCGGCTTCTTTCTTCTGTTTTCATGTTTAAAACCTCCCGAAATCGGAATAGCGTCAAAATTGTCCTTGATTTTACTGGCTTTTTGCGGCTTATGGGGAATTACAGCGCCAATCCACTTTTCACACCCGCAGAAAAGCGCCGTTTTCACCCTCAAAACTGCCCGCACTGCGGGCAGAAGTGGTCAGCCCGGCGCAAAAAAGCGCCAGGGTTTTCTCCTGCTTTTTCGCCGCAGCGTCCAAAATCGCTTGATTTTGCTCTTTTCCGTGCCCTTCACGCTTGCCGCAAGCGGCTTTCCTCACTGCCGTTCTTGCCAATACGAGCATTTTTCGCCAACGCTCCCGCACGGCGGCGCAACGTGCGGTTTTGAGGCTTCTGGCGGGTATGCGCTCGGCTGGGCGGTGAAAGCGGTACAAACCGCCGACACGGGCGCGACGGCGTGGGCGCGCTGTTTCGGCTGCCTGCTCAACCCGTGTTCTCAATCAGATCGGCGTATTTCTGCCTAGCGGCGTCCTCGTCCAGCTTCTGCATCTGCCGATCATAGTCCTGTTGGAGCGCCGCCTGAATCGGGCAGATCGTAAAGCGCAGGTTTCCGTTCCGAGTTCGTCCGTCTTTCGTTGTAACGGTTGTCGGCTCGGTGACGATCAGGCCGCGTTCTTCCAGCGACCGGATGTATTTGCGGATCGTGTTCGGACTCAGTCCAACCGCTTCCCCAATTTTTCGGTAGCTCGGCCAGCACTGAAACGTCTGCCTGTCCTCACAGAACAGCAGGTAGGCATAAATTGCAATTTCCGCTGCGCTTAGGCCCAACGAGAAAATTTCCTTCGGAAGCGGGAAGTAGTCGCGGATAGAATCGCGCGTTGGCCAGAAGTAGTCGCGGATAGAATCGCGCGTTGGCCAAAGGCTGCGCTTCATTCGGGCGCTCCTGTGTGCCGCTCCACCCAGCGGATGAACGCTTCCTTCGGAACAACGATCCGATTGCCGATCCGCATCGCGGAAAGTCCTTTTCATGCATCAGCTCATAGGCGCTGGACGGTGCGATTCCCAATACTTTCGCCACCGTCGCCGCGTTCAGAAACAGCGGCAGCTCATCATAGCTTTTGTAGGTCGATTCTTTCATGTTTCCTCCTTTATTCGTGTCCATTTTTCCGTCTGCATTTTGTCTTTCCGAAAAACACCTCCCATCTTTAGTTGCACAATTTTTACCGCATTTGTACGAAAGATTTTGGGGCACACAAAAATATCTCATTACTGACAGGGATTAAAATTGCGTTTTCTACAACCTGTTTTCAAAAATTCAGAAATTTTTCTGCCATTCAAAATACCCCTATTTAATCCGACAGATTTTTTGTGTTTTGAGCGGTGTCCCGACGAAAAAAGTCCCCTCAATGTATAGGCCACGAGAACGCAATTTTTAGAAGCGCTTTTGCAAAAATTCACAAAATGTTTACGAATCACTACATCGTTGTTGTTTCTGAAAAGTCCTCTCATGTGGTAGGCAGCGAGAACACACTTTTTAGGCACCTTTTCGCAAAAGTTCATAAAATATTTACGAGCAGGCAGTTCCATCGGCTCTCCTGAAAAAGTCCTCCTATTTAATCAGACAGAAAATTGCGTTTTGATCAGCCTGTTTTGAAAATATTTTTCGGAGGTATAAAAATAGCCACCGGCCAACTTTGGCGATGGTCATATACGAAACCGGCAGCAGGAATTTATGCTCCTGCTGCCGGTGTCAATTTCTATTCAGTTTTTGTACGTTGGCGATGGTACACGCCTGTTACCGTCTAATACTCCGGTTCCAATCTGTTATTCTTATTGATCCCGCTGTTCTTCCAATTCGATTCTTTTATACAGAACACGAACCGTATTTTTGCAGTTCCTCGCTGAAGCCATCAAGCTCATCCAGCGAAACTGCGCCATCCGCGATCAGGTGCGCCAGATCAAACACAACGTTCTGCTTCCGGATTTCAAGCTGCACCCCGGTTTTCTCCGATCCTCACGTATTCTTTTTATTCAGCGTCCAAAAACGTTCTGATGGTTGGTGGCTGTCATCGGTCAAAAATTCGGCATACTCACGGGTGAGCTTGTCCATATAGCGTTCCTGCCAACCAGGAAGCCGTTCTCGAACAGTTTCCAATCATTCTTTGACAGTTCCATTTTTCATCCCTCTTTCT
>VOFG01003842.1_pt1 | contig 15655 bp, 30 predicted proteins | sample 5384171 | NCBI WGS metagenome assembly VOFG01 (sample SAMN12384726, study PRJNA508395) | human gut metagenome | isolation source: healthy gut F | host: Homo sapiens
CATGCCCGGATCAACTCCTGGGATGGGAACATATCAGTCGCGCCAACGGAATGCATTTGGTCCTTCATGCACATTTAAGATATGGCCTACGCCATGTCCGGTTCCACAACGGTAATCTAAGCCCAAATCCCAGAGCGGTCCTCTGGCGATCGCATCAGATTGGTCCCAGATACGCCCTTTGGAAATTTTGCATGTGCCAGACGCAGGTGTCCCTTTAATACCAGCGTATACATCTTTTTTGATCTCATCGGAAATCGGTCTAAGACGATGGTTCTGGTAATATCAGTCGTACCCCCAGATAATGTCCGCCGGAATCCACAAGCAGCATGCCTTCCGGTGCAAGTGTTGCATGATCTTCCGGTGTTGCTGAATAATGCATCATGGCAGCATTGGCACCATATGCACTGATGGTATCGAAACTCAGATCCAAAAATCCCGGCTGTTCCTCTCTGCGCTCCTGCAGATAATCAGACGCACTGATCTCTGTCATTGGTTCGCTGCCGACATTGGTCTTGAGATAATGAATAAACTTAGTCACGGCAAGACCATCATAAATATGGGCCTCGATCGTGTTTGCAACCTCTGTCTCATTCTTGATGGCACGCATCAGTTCTGATGGATCGTGTCCCTCAAGGATCGATCCCTGACTGACAAGGCTCATAAGTTTGGCATTGATAGTTCCCGGATTTAAAGAACCTTTCCTCCTGCTTCCTGCACGCTGAGGCAACTCATCATAAACTGCATCATACGGACGCAGTGTAAAACCACATTCTGCCAGATAATCTCTGACTTCCTCCGGCCACTTCTCATAGAAGGCATACAGGATAGCATCCTGTCCCGTCAAAAAGAGGAAAGACAAAAATACAGGTACATGCGAAATATCACCGCCACGCAAGTTGGTGATCCATGCAATATCATAAAGGCTGCCGACCAGATGGCTGTCTGCTCCCTTTTTCTTTAATTCTGCACGGATACGCGCCAATTTATCCTGGGTAGACTCCCTGCATACTGCTGACGTAAAACAAAGACCGGCTCCTGTGGAAGGGCAGGACGATTCTCCCAGATCTCGGCGATCGATTCTCATCCATAGCGTCTTGCCGGACTTTTTCTCAGCGATCCCACGCAACTCCTTGGCTTCTCCCGCTGCCATGCAGGCACCGTCAAAACCGATCGTAGCGCCCTCTTTCAGATGCTCCTCTACAAACTCCATGACGGTCGGCACTTCCGGCTCTCCTATACGGTATAAGGTCACATCACTGCCTGCCACCTGTGCAGCCGCCTGCACAAAATAACGTCCGTCTGTCCATACACCGGCTTCCTCTAAAGTGATCGCCGCCGTACCAGCAGATCGCTGTGAAACCTGTGATATAAGCACGACACTTATAGTGTTCTCCGACATACTCGGAAATATGATCGTCGGAAGTCGGAACGACATAGACCATGATACGCTTTTCCTGCATCAGGCGGCGCAGAGCACGCAGTCTTTCATTGATGACCTGTGGATCGATTTTTTTGCTCATAATACATACATCTCCTTTTCTATTGCACTAGGCAAACATGACACTTCTGCCATGTTCCACTCATAAAAATCTAACTGATGTATTATACCACAACTAAGCCGCCTCTTCCATAAATTCGTAGTAATCCGCCTCACTTGCAAATAAAATGTATTCCCCATCTACATATCCCATAAATCCGCTTCCTACTGTGTATCCTTTCATTGTGCTGCCTCCTCTTTTCGATCAACCTGTCTTTTTTGTTGACCTTAGGGTAGCACATAGCATGTACCATTATTGTCTCATTGCATATAGTATTTTATTTTCTAAAGTTCCGTTTAAAATCCAAATATGATATGATGCTTGCAGAAAAAGGAGATCGCGACATATGCATGTTTATTGTTTTTATAGGAATCTATTTTGTATCTGGTTTCTCATGCCCTTTTTACCAAAAGAATCTTAAATCCCGGCAATGTGACCGGACTTATCTTTTCCGTCCTGCTGATGATTTACGGAATTTTTCCAAGGCAGATCCGGCGGGGCATGACCGCGGCGCTCGCGCAGCCCGGATTTTCTCGCCTGCTCTGCGCCCTTTTTCTCGCCCTGCTTGCTCTTACCTGCCTTCTGTTTTCTTATCAATGCCTGCCGCATCTTATCCGCCATAAAGGCGCATCCCCGGCAGTCATGCACGCTCATTGTTTTAGGCTGCAAGGTCTACGGCACCAAAGGCAAAGCCTTATGCTAGAAGAACGCATGGATGCCGCCATCGCCTATCTGCGTGCCAATCCGGACAGCAAATGCATTGTTTCCGGCGGCAAGGGGAGGATGAAGGCATTTCCGAGGCTGCCTGTATGCAGCAATATCTGATCTGTCATGGCATCCCCAAAAAGCCGTATTTTTATGGAGGACCGGTCACGGACCACGCAGGAAAATCTCTTGTTTTCCTCCGCCATCATAAAAAACAAGGGCTCGATCACATCTCGCCCTTGTCTCAAATGAATTTCATCTTTACCGCAGTCTCTGCATTGCCAAAAAAACTCGGCTTTTCTGCCTACGGGATCCCTGCCAAGACTGCCTGGTGGCTCTTTCCCACCTACTTTACAAAGAGATCCTTGCTATCGTAAATGAAGACCTCGGGCTGCTTCGTCCAAAATCTCCATAGCCAGCGCTTCCTTGCTCATCAGGGGCAGGGGATCGCATGCCCTCTCCTGTGATCAAAGTTGCTACATTTGTATCACCGCCGAATCCGGCACCGCTCTGGCGGATGCTGTTGGCAACGACCATATCGACCTTCTTTTTATCCCGTTTGGCTTTTGCATTTTCCAGCAAATGCTCCGTCTCCATGGAAAAACCGCAGATAAACTGATCTTCGCGCTTTTTCGCCCAATGCCGCTAAAATATCGTTTGTACGGACAAAGCGGGATCACAGCGTCGCCTTCTGCTTTTTGATCTTTTCCTGACTGACCTCAGCCGGTGCATAATCTGCCACAGCCGCAGATTTGATGATGATATCCGCATCATCCGCCTCTGCCATCACGGCTTCATACATCTCCTGTGCACTTTCCACCGTGACCGTCTTTACAAACATAGGCGGTTCCAATGCTACCGGACCGCTGACCAATGTCACGTCCGCCCCGCTGCATGCATAGCCATTTGGCGATGGCATAGCCCATTCTGCCGGTCGAATGATTGGAGATAAAACGCACCGGATCGATGGCTTCTCTGGTCGGTCCCTGCTGTCACCAAAAGATGCTTTCCGGCAAGGTCTTTTCGTATGCGACCTCACGCAGGATATACTGCAAGAGCACTTCCGGTTCCGGCATCTTTCCGGCACCGGGTCGCCACAGGCAAGGTAGCCACTGGCCGGCTCGATCACCTGCATGCCATATTTTTCAGGGTCTTTAAGTTATCCTGTACGATCGATTTTCAAACATACCGGTGTTCATCGCCGGGGAAATGATCTTTTGGGCATTTGCATGCCAGGATCGTTGTTGTCAGCATATCATCTGCGATACCATGTGCCATTTTGGCGATGACATTGGCAGATGCCGGTGCCACAAGAAACAGATTTGCTTTTTTTGCGATCGCAATATGCTCCACCGAAAAGGAAAAATTGCGGTCAAAGGTGTCTACCAGACATTTATTTCCTGTCAGCGTTTCAAACGTGATCGGATTGATAAAATTTGTTGCATTCTTTGTCATGATGACTTCCACATCCGCATGCTGTTTTTTCAGCATACTTGCCAGATTTTGCGATCTTTATAGGCTGCAATGCTTCCCGTCACGCCAAGCACAATACACTTTCCCTCTAACATATCCATTTCCTACCTAATCAAATATTTTTCTTTACTATACCGCATCTGTCCGAGAAAGAAAAGCCCCGCCCGTTACAGATTATCGGACAAAAGCCCATGTTTTTCATAGCGGGAGGTCCGCTGGATCCGGTTTGCATCATCCATAAAAACAACATGCGGCTTGTGGTCTTTTGCCTCCTCCGGGCTCATGGATGCATAAGACATGATGATGACATGATCGCCGACCATGACCTGTCTGGCTGCTGCACCATTGAGACAGATCATGCCACTGCCCGCCTCTCCTGCAATCGTGTAGGTTTCAAAACGGTTTCCGTTCTCCACATCGACGATCTGCACATACTCGTATTCCATAATGCCTGCCGCTTCCAAAAGTTCGGTATCGACCGTAATGCTCCCCACATAATTCAATTCTGCCTGGGTCACGGTAGCACGATGGATCTTTCCTTTTAACATTGTGATTTCCATTTTTTGCCTTTCTTATGCTTCAACAATAAAATTATCGATCAGTCTAGTCTTTCCGATATAGACCGCAATGGCAACCAGTGTCTCTCCTGCGATCCGATCGATTGGTGTGATCGTAGCAAAATCAACGACATCGACATAATCGATCTTTTTGCCAAAGGTTCGGTTTCGATCTTGTCTGCGATTGCCTTTTTGATGGTAGCCGCGTCCTTTTCGCCCTCAGCGATCATCTGTTTTCCAAGCGCAAGACTCTTTGATAAGATCAGGGCAGCCTGTCTTTCTTCTTCATTTAAATAGGTATTTCTGGAACTCTTTGCCAGCCCATCCTGCTCGCGGATGATCGGGCAGCCGTGAATGGTGATATCCACGCTCAGATCCTTGACCATGCGCTTGATGACTGCCAACTGCTGTGCATCCTTTTGTCCGAAATATGCATTGTCCGGGCAGACAATGTGAAAGAGTTTTAAAACAACGGTCTGCACTCCGCGGAAGTGGATCGGGCGGCTCTTGCCACAGAGTTCGGTGGTCAGTCCGTTCATATCCACATAAGAGCAGAAACCCTCCGGATACATTTCTTCCGGTTCCGGGTGAAAGATCGGATCGACGCCAACCTCTTTGCAAAGAGCCGCATCCTTTTTCAGATCTCTCGGATAAGACTCAGATCCTCTGTCGGTCCAAACTGCATCGGATTGACAAAAATGCTGACAACGACCTTATCGTTTTCCTTGCGGGCTTCTTCCATCAGACTTTTGTGTCCCTCATGCAGATATCCCATGGTCGGTACAAAACCGATCGTCAATCCCTCTTTTTCCATTCTTTTACTTGTTTTCTGACCTCCGCTACGGTATAACAAATTTCCATTTTTTCTTTCCTTCCTTATATTAATATAATTTTTTCAATAATACTGTCGTCGATCTTGTAGGTATGTTCTGCTGCCGGGAATTCTCCTGCCTTGACCTCGGCATCATAAGCCTTGAAAGCCTCTGTCATGATCTGTCCTACATTTGCAAAATGTTTGACAAATTTTTGGCTTAAAGTCCGTAAACATGCCCAGCATATCCTGATAGACCAGCACCTGTCCGTCGCAGTCTGCGCCTGCACCGATGCCGATCGTCGGGATGGAGATCTCCTCTGTCACACGCTTTGCCAATGCTGCCGGAACACACTCCAGGACAATAGCAAATGCTCCTGCACGCTCTACGGCTCTGGCATCATCCAGAAGTTTTGCGCTGCCGCCTCGCCCTTTCCCCCTGTACCTTAAAACCACCGAAAGCATTGATGGATTGCGGGGTCAGACCAATATGTCCGCAGACCGGAATGGAGGCATTTACAATGGCACGGATGGTCTCTTCCATCTCTACACCGCCCTCCAGTTTGACGGCATGCGCACGTCCTTCTTTCATGAGACGTCCTGCGTTTACAACAGCATCGTAAACACTTGCCTGATAGGACATAAATGGCATGTCACAGATCAAAAGTGTATCTTTGATACCGCGGCTGACCGCTGCACAGTGGTGAATCATATCTTCCATGGTCACTGAGATCGTGTCAGGATAGCCCCAAAACTACATTTCCCAGAGAATCCCCACTAAGATGGAATTGATGCCTGCGCCATCGACCAACTTTGCTGTAGAATAATCATAGGCAGTGAGCATGGTGAGTTTTTCGCCCTTTGCCTTTGCTTCCTTTAAATGTTACGACCGTATTCTTCATTGTTTTGTCTCCTTCTCTTTTCATCCGCCAACAGACATTCCATGTCTGTATAATCCCTGTGCGGATTTTTTCTTTTCGCGAGCCTGATCTGCTCCCTTGCCAAAGCCATATACATCTCTTTCCCCTGCGCAGGAATGACCTGCAAGTGCTTTTTACCGTGACAAGATCTCCGCGCTCTATGGGTCCTGTCAAAGCCTGCACACAGCCGGACGCTATGACATTTTCCACATTACCCCGCACCAGTGCCGCTGATGCCCGGCGCGCATTTTCTGTGTCAAAGCCGCAGGCTTCCAGCATCTCATAACCGCTCGCCAGAAGTGCCACGACCTGATTGCTCAGTGTTGCTGCCGCCGCATGATACAATGCCTTTTTGCTCCGGCGCGATCCTCTGCACGGGGTTTCCCATTTTTGCAATAAAGGCTCCATGACTGCAAGTGCCTGCGCATGACCTTCTAAGGTAAAAAAAATGCATTCTGTAATTGTTTGTAGGATGTATATTTGTCGCTGAACGCTAACATTGGATGAATCGACAGACCATAAGCCCTCGTCTTTTCGATTCCCTGAAATTGATCGGATGATAATGAGCCACTAAAATGACAAATGATTTTTTCCTTGAATAGACAGATGCCGAATGCAATCCCATACGTTTGCTATCTCACCATCAGAAGTGGTAAGAAAAAGGGTATCGCTTGTTGCTACCAGGTCTTCGATCCCATCGAAGCCTGTCCGTACCTGTAAATTGTGCCGCATCAAGTGCGCGCTCCCGGTGCCGGTCATAAAATCCCGTCACCCCTGATCCCGTGATCCTGCATGTACTTTCCATGGAATAGCCTACACGACCGGAACCAATAATTCCTATCTTCATGTCATCACCTTCCTTTAAAACGAACCCGTCGTTTTGATGTTTCTCGCTTTGGTGCCACCGGCTACCTTTGTTTCTCACATCACTTGTGATAACACACTATCATCTGATGCAGTTTCATACCATGAATACCGCTCAAAGGAAAATGTAGCATACTGGGTATAAAAAACAAGAACCATGTTAAACATTTCACATAGTTCTTGTTTTTCTTTTCATACATTATAATTTGCGATACATCTTTCATGGAATGCAATCCGATCAATAAGGCCGATGTATTGTGCAAGAGTGCGGATGTGGTCGGTTGCAAGATACCAAGGATACCAAGGACAATTTTGCCCATCCTTTACCTGCGCTCATAATCATATACCTCTCTTTCTTATTTTCCTGCCATATAATGCTCTTTATATGGCACATTTATTTTTTATTTATGAACTATCCTAGCACTTATTTTTTTTGTCTATCAACGTCAAAAAAGGGGTTTTTGTACCTTCTCTCATACAATCCCATCATTTCACAAAATGTCACAAACCAGCGTGGTTACTGGGTTTTAACGCTTGTCAGCCCACGCTATTTATGGTTAGTCACAACGCAATAATCCCCCCGGCCACACTCCGGAAGGATTATTTACATAAGTATTAAGAAAGGGAGTCTTCCATTACCTATGGAAGAACTATATATAAATGAATAGCGGGAACTATCCATTTATGACAAATTAAATCTGCCTATTTCAGGCATCTGACTATGCCAATGCTGCACCGAGTGCCTCGCACTGCATCAGTCCTTCATCATCTGGGGTGTTATTGCAGATCACACTGTCACAGACAAGACTTGCACCTGCGCCCTTGCAGTCATTTTCCCAGTTTTCCATCCATTCGCCTGTGCCCCAGCCATAGGAGCCAAACAAAGCGATCTTTTTGCCGCCGAGTGCTGCACTTACTTCATCAAACATCGGCTGGAATTCACTTTCTTCCAAAACCTCTGCTCCCATTGCAGGGCAGCCAAAGGCGATGGCATCATAATCAGCCACTTTGCTTGCCGAAAAATCGCTGCAATAGATCGATTCTACGTCTGCGCCTTTATCCTGTGCACCCTTTACAACTGCTTTTGCCATTTCCTCTGTATTGCCAGAGCCACTCCAATATACGACTGCTACTTTGCTCATCTCATATCCTCCATTCTGATTTCGTGCCAAGTCTGCCCTTTACGCTGAAACTGTCAGTTTATTGATGCTGCGCCCCTGCATCCACAATTCCGTGTAGATCCGGGTGCATTTTTTGTAGCGGGCAAATGTCTCCAAGGCATCTTCTTCATTCTGATATACTTTCCAACAGCCACTGCACTTACAATTACATCCCTGATTTTCGATAAACCCGATCACGTCAGCCAAAGGATAATCCAGGAAAATACCAATCTCATGGGGGAAACCATCACTGGCTGCAATCCGGTTTTGCAAATGTTCCAATGCCTTTTCCACGCACAGATCAACATATCCATATTGTTCTAAGAAACAGGAAACGCCCGGTTTTTGTAAATCCTTTTGTAATTGTGCTATACGATGCACATAGACCAATGCCCAATTCGGTTTCTGCTGTAAAACCGTGACTGCAATTCCCTTGGGATGCATCTGCTTGTTCCAGTAGGCGATACATTCCGCGAAGTCCTCCTGCCTCTCAAAGGAACAGGAAAATAAATTTGCCGTCTTGATCGATGCCAGTGTCGGAGAACAGTGGCAGATCAGATATTGTTCCATCTCTTTCATGTGCTTAGTATGTGCTCCATTTCGTCGGATTATGTAGTTAGTTGTCTCTAACTCATATGCCATAAAAAAAGCAGTCCGCACGAGAGGAGAAAAAAGTTGGCATACGATTTCAAATGGATTCTGTGCGATATCCTGCTGTTTTTATTTTTCTTGGTTAGTTCCTACTAACTACTGATAGTATAACCTTACCAAAATGTTTCGTCAAGTACTTTTTATATTTTTTAAATTATTTATATGTAATTCGCAATCCTTTCGGATAATGATTTTTCATGGTCGTTCCGGTCAGTTTGCCCCAACCGAGCGCATAACCATCCACCGTGATCAGATGCCATCCCGGCTCGCCGTCTGCCGTAAAGTCTCTCCCCGCAGATAAGCATAGACCGTCTCGTCCTTTGACGAAAGATCCGTCACGTGCCGAACATCTTCCTTATATAAAGTAAGTGCCCATGCATGTGATGGTTCAAAGCGGTTTTTTTCTTTAATGTTCCCAAATGCAGTCCCAGGCGCAAAACTTTCAATCCTTTTTAAAGCCGGCATATCCTTTGGCACAAGATATAACTGCTCGCCAAAAAGTAAGATACTGTCCCTGCGCAAGTGTCTCCATCCAGTCCTTTGCCAAACAATCCTTTGCAAATTTCTGCAATTCTTTCTGTTCTTTTGTATGTAGCCGTCTTTTCCCATTTATAGTCTATGAGCGGGCACGCTCCGTCCTTCTCCATCACTGCCACGAAATGTCCTTCTCCATGTAAAAGATGTGGCCAAAGACGGATCGAACGCTCCAGATGCTCTGCCACCGGAAGTACTTCCTCGGGATCCGGTGCAAACGCGCTCTCGCGGATAGCAAAATCCTCGTACCAGTCTGCCGTCCCGGGCTCATGCCTTCATACTTTGGCACCTCCACCAGATGCATGTCGCTGTGTATCGCTAAAAAGCGGCTGATACTGCCCTCGTTTTCATCCGGTGCAAAGGTACAGGTCGAATAGACCATCCGCCCACCCGGCAGCAACATAGCGTATGCTTCCTCCAGGATCTCGTCCTGCCGCGCTGCGCAGGTCCTCACATTTTCCAAAGACCACTCATCTGCCGCCGTCTCCCCTGCTTGCGGAACATGCCCTCACCGGAGCAAGGCGCATCCACCATGATCCGATGGAAAAACATACCAAAATGCCTGCGCAGGTCTGCCGGAGCCGCATTGGTGACAAGGGCATTTCTCACACCCATGCGTTCCACATTCTCGGATAAGATCCTCAAAGCTCTTGCCGGATGGATCTCATTGGTCACGAGCAGTCCTTCCCCTCGCATCTGTGCCGCGATCTGCGTTGTCTTACCACCGGGCGCTGCGCAAAGATCCAGCACTCGCTCACCCGGTCTGGCTTGCAGATAAGCCGCCGGTGCCATAGCACTCGGCTCCTGTATATAATAGACACCCGCCTCATGGTAAGCATGCTTGCCCGGTGCAGCCTCCGCACCATAATAAAATCCATGCTCTGCCCACGGGATCTTTTCCAGAGAAAACGCCTCCTCTGCTAATGCCAGAAAATCCTCCTGTTTTTCCCTTTCCTATATTAAAGCGCAAGCCCTGGTATTTATCCTCATCATAACTTTTCAAAAAAGTCTTCATACTCTGCCTGCCCTAACATTCTCCTCATTCTCTCACAAAATGCAAGTGGTAACATAATCTGCTCCTATCCCAACAAGCCCTATATCACATTTAAAAGCAAACGATTGCGATCCATACGATCCAACTGCGAAATACTGCGTCTCGCCCTGCCGTACAGATTGCGGTTGATCGAAAAGACAAGATCTGATCCGCACCTCGATATTCCTCGCGTTTTGTAAAGGGATCCGCTTCCAGTTCTTGGTAAAAGGAATCGCATCCTGCAATAAAATATCTGTCGTGTGATTGCTCACGCGTCGGTTCGTCGTGCTGCATAAAACAACATCCTTGTCTACATGCTTATCCAATTTTGGTGCTCTCTGTCTCATGTAAATACCCCTCTACTCATCCTCTATTGTGATCGTAACCTGCTTCCCCATGCTGGCAGCCACCCGTACCATAAAATCCAAAGAAAAGGATTGTATCTGCCGCTCTCCATCCGGGAAATATTGGATTTCTTCGTGCCGACACGATCTGCCAAGACCTGCTGCGTCAAATGCTGACTCTGTCGGATCGCACGGATCTGTCTGGCAAAATCTGCTCGAATATCCTGATTCATCTGTGGCACTATGCCATCTTCGTATCTCTTTTTCATTTCATCACCAGCCTCTTTATATTATCATATATGATAACAGTCTGTCAATAAAAAAGATAGAGAAAACGGCGGTGCTTTCGCCATTTCTCCACCTCTTATCATGCATTATAAACGAGCCAATGTCTCGACCGCATTTTCCTTGCAAAGTATGTTTCCATGCTCAGCGATCACGGCTCCACCATGATCATCCGTCAGGATCTCCTTGCCATACTCTGACACCACCAGAATCACACCTGCCACCTGATGTTCTTCCTCTGAAAACTGAAAACGCAGATAATATGTATCTTTATATTTGTATGCAGCACTGGAAAGCCCCTTTGTGACTGTAAATGATGACAGGCACTAATACAATCATCTAAATTAGAAAAAGCGACCCAGATCGGTGTATTTAAGACCGTCCTCTCCTTTTTCGCCTCTTGTGGTGCCTGCTCCTGCGAGGCTGGTCTCTGTTGTTTTTCTTCCTCTGCTGTCAGCCCGGCTTCCTCTGTCTCCACACCTTCGAGCGCATCTTCTTCTTTTTGCAGTTTTCCTTTTTCGCATCTAACTTTCGTTTGGCTTCTTCCATGATCTCTCTTTGAAATCCTTGCAGACGTTTGCCGAACTCTGTCAGCGTCTCCTCGGTGCTACCGTGATCTTCGCCACTAATGACAAGCGAAACATCACCTTCCGGCATAACCGCCATCTGAACACTAAAACAGCGTCCCATATCCTCATCAAGGTTCAATTCATATTTAGCCTCTGCAAGAATCTCACGCAAGAACGCCTCTGTCTTGTCTCGATTGATCTAGGAAATCTTCAATCTGGATGCCCTTTTGGCTCATCTCTTCCTGCATGAAATTATGCAATGGATGCTTGTGTTCATCAATCTTGCGAAACTGCATATGCTCACCTACTTTCCTGTCTCTTCAAATAACAATATAATAATTGATATGTATAAAAAATGCAATATATAACACTCTTGTCTTCGGATCATAGAGTTTACCGCAAAAAAATCCACTGAAATTCCAGCCCCTTATAGAAAAAAAAGCCCCGAACCCATTTGATTCGAGGTTTCTATAATACAATGCCGGCCGTGGGACTTGAACCCCACGAAGTTGCCCCGCAAGATTTTGAGTCTTGTGCGTCTGCCAATTCCGCCACACCGGCTCGTTGATACTATGGCTATACGCCATCAACGAATAATAGTTTATATCAACATGATAAGATTGTCAATCTCTTTTTCATCTTTTCAGTCTTTTAAACAAGTCCCTTGATGATATCGAAGCAGTCAAAAGTTGCGAAATAATCCTTCGGTGTCTCTGCACGACGAATCAACTGGTAAGAACCATCCTCCTTCAAAAGCACCTCAGCAGACTTTAACTTACCATTGTAATTATATCCCATCGCGAAGCCATGTGCTCCCGTGTCATGGATATAGAGATAATCCCCCATCTCCACCTGTGGCAGCATACGATCAATGGCAAACTTGTCGTTGTTCTCGCAAAGAGAACCTGTCACATCATACTTGTGGTCACATGGTGCATCTTCCTTGCCCAGGACTGTGATGTGATGATATGCTCCATACATTGCCGGACGCATCAGATTGACCGCACAGGCATCCACGCCGATGTACTCCTTATAGGTATGCTTCTCATGAATTGCCTTAGTTACCAGGCAGCCATACGGTCCCATCATGAAACGTCCCATCTCTGTATAGATGGCGACATCTGTAAGACCAGCCGGTACTAAGACTTCATCATAGACACGATGTACGCCCCTCACCGATCACGCGGATATCATTCGGTGTCTGCTCCGGTCTGTAAGGAATTCCCACACCACCGGAAAGATTGATAAAGGAAATCTCAATACCGGTCTTTTCTTTCAACTCGACTACAAGTTCAAACAAAGTCTTTGCCAAAGCCGGGTAATAATCATTCGTCACGGTATTGCTTACCAAAAAGGCATGCAGGCCAAAACGCTTTGCACCTTTATCGCGCAGGATCTGGTATCCCTCGAAAAGCCTGCTCTTTAGTCATGCCATACTTGGCATCCCCCGGATTATCCATGATCCCATTAGAAATCTCATAGACACCGCCCGGATTGTAACGCAAACCGATCGTCTCCGGAATGTGTCCGATCGTATCCTCTAAATACTGAATATGGGTAAAATCATCCAGATTGATGGTCGCACCAATCTCATCGGCATAGACAAACTCCTCTGCCGGTGTATCATTGGAAGAAAACACGATCTCTTCCCCGGAAAATCCCAATTCTTTGCTGAGCATGAGTTCTGTCAGGGAAGAACAGTCTGTCCCACATCCATACTCCTGCAAAGATCTCGATCAGAAAAGGATTCGGATTGGCTTTCACTGCAAAATATTCACGAAATCCCGGATTCCATGCAAAAGCCTCTTTACTGCCTGCGCATTGGCACGAATTCCCTTTTCATCATACAAATGAAACGGGTCGGAATACTTTTCACGATCTCTTCTACTTTTTCTTTTGTTACAAAAGGTGTTTTAGCCATGTCGATCTCCTTCATCTATTCTGTATAAATATGCATTTTTGTCTGAGAAAATAATAGCATGAATTCCGGGCAGTGTCAAAATTATTTACAAATCTGATGCCGGATTTTAGTACACTTTTGCCAATGCACCAATGGTCGCAAAGAGCGTACTGACCACAACAAGGATCTGAAATGGTAAAGTGCCCCAAACACCGCAGATAGGCGCATTCTTTTCCCTTCTTCTGGAACGGTTGTAGGAGATGATGATACCCACGCCTGTCAATACCTGTACCACACTTGCCAAACGGGTAAAGCCTACAAAACTGGATACGCCCACCAGTGCGATCAAAAGACACGGCACACTGGATACCAGCCATGAGACCTTGACATTCCACTTGGTCTGCTCATGCACGATGTCACGCAGATTTAAGGTATTTGCCCAGAAAGACGTAGACAAAGCCAAAAGGAGAAGATATAACCGATGATGCTGACCCAGCCGCCCAGATGTGCGGACAGATCCACCAATGCTCCGTTTTCCGAAATATCCGATCCAGCCCCCAGCAATGTCATAAAGGTGATCAAAAGGATCAAGCCCGTATTGATCCCTGTTCCTGCCGCGATGGCTCCACGGATCCGTTTGATATCGCCCTGCAATCCCTTTACCACCTGTGGCACCGACATCACGGCTGACAGGGAGAAGGGAGATCATACTGTAAAAGTGCGACCAGATTGGTCGTCGCAATAAACTTGGTCGGCAGTGGGCTGATCTCGGAAACCAGCGTTGCCACGAACAAAATGCCGATAACCGCCACCATGGAACCGACGGAGATCTTTTCACAGATACCGACCAGTTTCATGCCAAAGTAGATCGCACTGGCAGCCAGTATGTAATAAAGGATCATGCCTGCCCAGTTAGGCAGACCGAACCATGCATGAAATACGGCTGCTGCTCCTGCAATAAAAACCACTGACATTGAGGACAACGGACAATCCCAAAAGTCCGAATGCCACCCATGTAGCAAATTTCTTGAAACGTCCAACAAACAGTTCGTTTTCAAAACATTTGATAAACTGCGCCCCCATTATTATAGGAAAGTTCTGCGATCATATAATGCATGATCAGATTGATCAGATATGCCACTGCAACGATCCAGAGCATATCCTTCCAGTCATTTCTGGACGCCAAAAAGGAACCGACAAAATGCCGGATCCCACGCCATGTCCGACGATAATACTGGTCGCCTCAAAAAGGTCAGTCTCGCCTCTGTCTTAATTTCTTTTTGTCATAATACCCCACCTCTCATTTTGTACCTTTCTTTGTACATTATAGTAAAAGAATACCATCCGGCAGGGGTATTTACAACCTTAAAGTTCGACCGTAAATGTGCTCCCTTTTCCCGGCTCACTCTCCACTGAAATCTTGGCATCCAAAAGTTCCACAACACGTTTTACCATGGCAAGTCCCAGTCCATTTCCTTGGAAGTATGAAGTATCTCCCTGATAAAACTTATCAAAAATACGGCGGACAACCTCCTCGCTCATGCCACAACCATTATCCTTCACAGAAACCAGGGCACCATTTTCTCCATATTTTTTCATTGAAATATCGATCGTGCCGCCTTCTTGTGTATATTTGATGGCATTGCTTAACAGGTTGTTCCACACGATAGATAAGAGGCTCTCATCGCTTACAATATAAACTCCCTCGTCCAGATCGATATTGACCTCTAATTCTTTCTCATCAAAAGGTTCATCGAAAGCGATAATGCACTCTGCCAGTTGTTCATCCAGACAGAAACGTTCCTTCTCAACGATGGCCTGACTCTCCATCTTATTCAAGCGCAAAAATATTCTGGACAAGACCGGACAGACGCTCCGATGACTCCACGATCGTATGAATGTACTCCTTTTTTTTTCTTGCTCCGTCAAATGTTGACTCTCTAACATCTGGGCATAATTCTGTATGATGGCGATCGGTGTCTTGATCTCATGCGACCCATTCGCGATAAAATCACTCTTTAAGGTCTCATTGGCGGCAAGTTCTGTCACCATGGTATTAAAATCTTCGATCGGGACTTCCATCTCATCCCGTTTGCCATCCCACGCTGTGGCAGAATACGAACCGTAAAATCTCCGCCAGCCACACGCCTGGCTGCACCGCGCAACTCCTGTATAGGCTTTGAAAAGGTCATACGATAGTTGATCTTGGTGCAAAAGCATGGAAACTGCGGCCAAGAATATGGTATTTAAGATCAATGCCACATAAATGCCCCAATTTCCCAGCGTGGAAAGGGCATGGTTCTGATACAGA
>VOFG01004480.1_pt1 | contig 15649 bp, 29 predicted proteins | sample 5384171 | NCBI WGS metagenome assembly VOFG01 (sample SAMN12384726, study PRJNA508395) | human gut metagenome | isolation source: healthy gut F | host: Homo sapiens
GATCTCCTTTGCCTCGTTGGTACGGCTGTCCACCATCGTAAAAAGGATGCCGTCGATTTTCAGTTTCGGGTTGATCTGCCGTTTGACCTTTGCGATGGACTGCATCAGCAGATCCAGCCCCTTTGCCGACAGAAACGACGGCTGCGACGGATGATCACGCTGTCCGCTGCGGCCAGTGAGTTGATCGGCATCATACCGAGCGATGGCATACAATCAATGAGGATATAGTCGTAATGGGGGCTTGACCGCATTGATATATGTCCGCAGCACGCTTTCCCGGCTCATAGCGTTGATCAGCCGAATTTCCATGCCGGACAGTTCAATGTTCGCCGGAAGCAGGTCAACGCCCTCGCCGTGATGCAGAACACCGCAGCCGTCCGGGATAGGGGTATCGTCGATCACATTCTGCATGATATCCGCCAGCGTAACGGCAGCTCATCCGGCTTCGGGTAGCCGAGGGAGAGGGTCAAAGAGCCTTGCGCATCTGCGTCAATGAGCAGTACCCGTTTGTTTTGCTGGGCAAGCCCGATGCCAAGGTTGGCGGTGGTCGTGGTTTTGCCTACACCACCCTTTTGGTTTGTCACCGCGATCACTTTGCAATTCGCCATATGGGTTTTCCTCCTTTGCATAAATTTAGCCGCCTGCGGCGAAGCAGACGGCTATGTACGGGTATGAAAAAAGCCACCTGCATTTCTGCAAATGGCTTAATGGTTAAACCCTCGCTTTGAGTGTTTTACTGTATTTGGCATAATCTTCGCTCAATACATAATCTATCACACAGGCTTTGGGTATAAGATAGGTACATCTTATGTAAAAGTGTTTGACCTTGTTTGCCCGCATTATTTTTCGGGCTGTACTGTCACCGATACCACCCAGCATTGTTTGAAATTCGGGCAGAGTAACAACATCAGGATAGGAAGCGAAAAGTTTTTCATAATGTGCGCGTGTTTTCATAGCAGTACCTCTTTCTTCTGAAATTGTGTTGTCAATGGCAGAGAAATACGCTATAATATGTTTGTGGTTTATGAATCTATTGCGTGTGCTGTTGTACTCCGTTTGGGGGTAACATCCTCCGATGTCCCTCCAAAATCCAAAATTTCCGTCAAAATTGAAAAAAAAGTACGGAAATGGCAGACGAAACGTAGCTTTTTACACACCAGTTTCAAAAAGTAGTACTGTTTGCAACGCTTTTCGTGTCCCTTAGCGACCTCCATAAGGGGTTGAGTTCGTTTGTATTCCCTGTGAAACAAATAACTCAAAATCCGGTGGTGGCGACACCGTATCGGTTCGACCCCGATCACCGGCACCAAAAAAAGCGATTCGTCTTGTTTTTGCAAGTCGGATCGCTTTTTATGTTTAGTCGTTTGCTGCGTCGGTTTGCGACAGGCTGCCTTGAACAACGTCGTGTTCATTTAAATACCGATTCACGGCGTTGAGCACGGTTTTTTTTTTTGTCGGCGCTCCAAAGAGGAGCAATCAGCAGTTCTTTTGGTCCGTCGCCGGTCAGGCGGTGGATGACGATGTTTTTCGGCAAAAGCTTCAGGCAATGCGCGACGGTTTCGATATATTCATTCATCGACAGCGTTTTGACCTTTCCCTCGGCATAAAGACGGGCAAGGGCGGTGCCCTTAAGCACATGGAGCAGCTGCAGCTTGACGCCGTTTATCGGAAGAGACGAGATATGCTGCACCGTTTTATAAATATCCTCCTCGGTTTCACCGGGAAGTCCGATTATTATGTGGACGACAACGTCGACGTTGATTTTTCGGAGCTTTCGGACGGCACCGTCAAACACGTCGAGTGTGTAGCCGCGGTTTATAAATTTTGCGGTAGCTTCATTTGCCGTTTGAAGACCGAGTTCCACAAAACAGGCTTGATTTTGTTTATTTCGTCAAGAAGGTTCAGCACAGCTTCTCCGAGGCAATCGGGGCGGGTTGCTATTGACAGGGCGGTAATGTCGGAGCGGTTTGCCGCCTCAAGATATATCTTCCTTAAATAATCTATGGGGCCGTAGGTGTTTGAATAGGCCTGAAAGTATGCGATATATTTACCCTCGCGTATCTTTTTCGAAACCCGTGATTTTGCCCTTTCGATTTGTTCGGCTATCGACAGGGAAGGACATTCGGCAAAGTCTCCCGAGCCGCCTTCCGAGCAAAAAATGCAGCCGCCGTACCCTGCCGTCCCGTCTCGGTTGGGGCAGGAGAGTCCCGCATTCAGCGACAGCTTGTATACCTTGCAGCCGAAACGCTCCTTTAAATATCCGTTAAGTGAATTGTAATACATATTGTTCTCCGAGTGAAAATATGTATCCATTATATCACCCTTTTTAAAAAGACTCAACCGTGTTTCGGATAAACGAGCCGCCCGAAAAAGGCAAAAACGCCGCGGGGTTTCCCACGGCGTTCCTGCGTTTTGCCTTACATCCCATATCGTTCGGTAAGAAAATCATCCACAAGCTCGTCAAGAACCGAAAGGTCGAACTGCGCCGCAGACAGCCTTCTCCCAAAGGCCTCAAGAGCGGCTCTGTCGTCGGAAATGTCTTCGACGACACGGGTTTTACCGTCAAAGCTTACGGAAATACCGAATGTTACGGCGTTTTTGATCAGAGGGTCACAGGGATGACATTTGATAAGGCGGACAATGTTTCTTTCATGCTTTTTCATAACTCAAACCTCCGTAAAACCTCTTTTGTGAATTTAAATCACAAACATATAATATCATTCTTTGGAAAAATGTCAATAGTTTCGGTGACAAAAATCACCAAATCTGCATTTTGCACATAAATTCGTTAGTCAATTCCTTTGTATTTGTAAGATAATTTGGTCAAAACAGACAATAAATTCATTTATAGAAAAATAAAACAATGCCGAAAGGGAAAATAAACAGGGTGCGGCGACAAAAACGCCGATGTTCCGACGGTGTTTAAAGCCTTGACATTCGCGGTGTTTTTGAATATAATTATAAGGATTAAACTCCGCTTTCGGAGGCTTTTTGAAAGGAAGATTTTACAATGGCAATCAAAGAAATCAAACTTACTGCCGAAGGTCTTAAAAACTATGAAAACGAGCTTGACGAGCTGAAAACGTCAAACGAAAAGAGGTCTCGGAGAAAATAAAGGTTGCCCTTTCTTTCGGCGACCTTTCGGAAAAACAGCGAATATGACGAGGCCAAAAACGAGCAGGCCAAGGTTGAAGCCCGAATTGCCGAGCTTGAGGCCATGCTCAAGGTCGCAAAGGTAATCAGCGAGGAGGAAATGTCGGCCGACACCGTTCACCTCGGCTCTAAGGTCAAGGTTTACGATAAGGAATTCGACGAAGAGGTCACCTATCTTATCGTCGGCACCGCCGAGGCCAGCCCTTCCGACGGAAAAATTTCCGACGAATCCCCCATCGGCAAAGCTCTTTCTCGGGGCAAAGGCAGGAAAGACCGTTCATGCCGAGACTCCGGCGGCGTCGCCGAGCTTAAGGTTTTGGAAATAATCAAGTAATTGGAGAATATATATGTCAGAAAATAATCAGAACAATAATAAGAAGGAACCGTCCTTAAGCGAGGTTCTTAAGGTCAGAAGAGACAAGCTTGCCGCCCTTTGCGAGGCGGGAGAGGATCCCTTTGTAAAGACCAAATATGACGTCACCGACTGTTCGAAAAATATAAAGGAGAATTTCGACGCTCTCGAGGGAAAAACCGTTTCGCTGGGCGGCCGCATAATTGCCCGCCGTATCATGGGCAAGGCAAGCTTTTGGGACTTCGCGACGGCGAGGGAGATATTCAGCTTTATGTCAGCAAAACGACGTGGACGACGAGGCCTACGCAGCATTTAAAAAATGGGACATAGGCGACGTTATCGGCGTTTCGGGCTTTGTTTTCAAAACAAAAACGGAGAAATTTCGGTTCATGCTCAGCATATCGAGCTGCTCGCCAAATCACTTTTGCCCCTGCCCGAGAAATTCCACGGACTTAAGGACACCGACACCCGCTATCGTCAGCGTTATGTGGATCTCATCGTCAATCCCGAGGTCAGAGACACATTTTAAAGCGTTCGCAGATACTGCGTGAAATCCGAGCCTATCTCGACTCCAAGGGGATTCCTCGAGGTTGACACTCCCATTCTCGTTCCTCTTGAAATCGGCGCCTCGGCCCGTCCTTCAAGACTCACCACAACACCCTCGATATGGATATGTATCTCCGTATCGAGACCGAGCTTTATCTTAAAAGGCTCATCGTCGGCGGCATGAACAGGGTCTATGAGGTGGGACGTATCTTCCGCAACGAGGGCATGGACACCAAGCACAATCCCGAATTCACCACCATCGAGCTTTATCAGGCATATACCGATTTTCACGGTATGATGGACCTTGTTGAGGAGCTTAACACCATGCTGGCCGAGAAGGTCTGCGGTTCCAAGGTCATAACATATCAGGGTAAGCAGATCGACATGGGTCATTGGGAGCGCCTGACCATGATTGAGGCTGTCAAAAAATATTCAGGCTGCGATTATAACGACTGGAAAACCGACGAGGACGCAAGAAAGGCGGCGGCCGAAAAGCACGTCGAGGTGCCCGCCGACGCCACCAAAGGGTACCGTTCTTGCCGAATTCTTCGATGCGTTTGTCGAGGAAAATCTTATTCAGCCCACCTTTATATACGATTATCCCGTGGAAATAAGCCCGCTTGCCAAGAGAAAGCCGAACGACCCCGCCTTTACCGAGCGTTTCGAGTATTTCATCAATGCCACCGAGTTCGGCAACGCCTTCAGCGAGCTTAACGACCCCATTGACCAAAAAGGAGCGTTTCGAGGCGCAGGTTGCAGCCAAAAAAGGCCGCCGATCCCAACTGCAATTCCGAGGTGGATTATGATTATGTGACCGCCCTCGAATACGGGTATGCCGCCCACAGGAGGTCTCGGTTTCGGTATCGACCGCCTTGTCATGCTGCTGACCGACAGCCCCTCCATAAGAGACGTACTTTTTTCCCGACAATGACCTTTGGACTAACAAATTTCAGAAAAACCCAGTAGTTATGCGGGTTTCGGGACTTTCAAAATCAAATAAATTTACCTCTTTACACCAAATTTACACCAATCGGTGCTAAAAACGGTGCAGAGACTAAAAAATCGCATAATTTTAAGTTTCACACAGCTCCTGAGAAGTTACTGCTTCTCAGGAGCTTCTTTCATTTCTCATAGTTTTCGGACTACATCGCAAACTACACCAATCCCGATTTTCTCAATATAATTGGGATAATCACAGAGGAAGGGGTGGTTATACTATGAACAACAGTTTAGCAAGCGTTCACCCGGAGCTAATTCCTGAATGGTCGGATAGGAATTTACCGCTGACGCCTGATAAGATAACCTTCGGTTCAAATAAAAAGTATGGTGGAAAGGTGCTTGCGGTCACGAGTGGGAAACGAGCGTCAAAGCTCGCTCAAAGGGCGAGAAATGCCCGATATGCTCAGGAGCGAGAGTAATAGAGGGTATCAATGATTTAGCCACATTGAAGCCCCCCTGCTGGTTCAGGAGTGGTCTGAAAAGAACGAATTAAAACCTACTGAGGTTTCTGTCGCTTCATAAGAAGATTATTTGGAAATGTAAACACGGACACGAATGGGAAGCAAGCGTTAAAAGCAGAACGGTAAACGGCACAGGCTGTCCATACTGCTCACACAATAAAGTCCTTGCCGGATTCAATGACCTTGCTTCGCAGTATCCCGATATTGCTGCTGAATGGTCTGACAGAAATCTTCCGTTGCTGCCTACAATGGTAACAGCCTTTGCAAACAGTAAGGCTTGGTGGAAATGCAGAGATTGCGGAAACGAGTGGTACACTCTTATTTCAACCCGTGCCGGTGGGAGTAGATGTCCGTATTGTAGTGGATATACATTGCTCAAAGGATTTAATGACTTGGCGACTACGCACCCTGAACTTGCGGCTGAGTGGTCAGAAAGAAATTATCCTCTAATGCCTGATGAGGTAAACGCAAAATCAAGACACAATGTTTGGTGGAAGTGTAAGACCTGTGGCAATGAGTGGAAGTCCGTTATCAATGCTCGTGTAAAAAGGAACAGTATGCCCGGTTTGTGCGGACAGGACAGTTCTTGCAGGATACAATGATTTAGCCACAACGGACAGGAAACTGCTTGCTGAATGGGATTACGAAAAAACTCTCTGCTCCCGACACAAGTGTCAAGAAGGTCGATGAAAAGAGTGTGGTGGAAATGTTCACTGGGACACTCTTGGAAAGCAAAAAATCAGCGATAGAACAATTATCGGAGAAAAATGCACTGTGTGCGAAAAAGAATATCGCTCCGTGTTCCCCGGCTTGGCGGTCGCCTATTACGCCAATCAAAAAAGGATTAAAGGTACAGCTCGGTTCAGATAAACTATTAGGAATACCTCTTGAAACCTACATTCCGTCAGAAAAGCTGGCGATAGAATTTACGAACGGCTCAGAACATATGGAGGTTCTCAAAAGCCACCTTTGCAAGCAGCGAAATATAAAACTCGTAAAACTCCCTTTTAAGACAACCGAAACGGAAACGGAGTATGCCGACAGAGTAAAAGCAGTTTTCAAAAGCGTACATATCTTTATTTATTCTGATGTCGAAGTAGATGTTTCGGTAATCAAAAGAAGATTCGATGAATGGAGGAAACGACTATGAGAGAAGAAAAGTTCCATATCTATCTAAATGATGACGAATATAGCAGATTGATACAATCACTTATCCGTTTGAAGAACAGACTGACAGCACAAGGCAGATGCACCGATGCAGTAGATGATATTCTTTATAAGGTGCTTTCAGCCAAGAGAAGAAAGTTCAAAATCAAATATATCTGAACACGAAAAGAGACCGCCTACACGATGTAAGCGGTCTTTGCTAATTTAGAGTAAGTTCGACAAATTGGAATTTGTAGTTATCTATACTCATTTGGAATTTCGATATGAAATGTCTCACACAATAACTTCACATCATGCACATCATTCTCATCAAATTCGTATCCCAGATGGAACATTACTTGACTATATGGTTCAATACAGGAAACCTCTATCTCCCCAATTTTTCCTTTGCCCGAAAAAAGTTTCTATCGGAAAACAATCCCCTCATAAAGAATTTCACCTTCGCCCGTATATTCAAAACAATGCAAATCAACAATTCTGTTTTTCGCATCTTCCCATACAGTATGGTTCAATGTTGTATATTCCATCTTAATCTCATAAAAGTCATTAGCTTTCATCATCTCTATAAAGTTCTGATAATCTTTCTTTTCTACAAAAAATATCAATATCGTTATGGGCTCTTGACTGATATCCAAGAAGAGCATCTACACCCCAGCCGCCATCAAGAAAGACTTTAATCTCCGCATCTATTGCAAATTGAAGAATCTGTTTTACATCTGTTATATTGACCATCTTATCATCTCCGCAAATTCAAGTTTGTCTTTCTCTTAATTTCCTATTATACACCAAAATTATGAATATTTTCAAGAAAATTTTTGAAAAAGGGGCGATTTTGGGTGTGCATTTTGACCCCCCTTTGTCCAAATGAGTGAAGGGGTTAATTCCGAACCACGAAAAAGGTCAGCCCATTCACTTGTATTTTGACAACTGAATAAATCATTCACTAAGACTTTAATTCTGATGATTTTAGCCACCTTATCGGGTACGCCGTGACTTCTGCATTGCAGAACAGCGAGAACTCCCGGTATAAGTAACAGGTTGCCCCTGTTACGGCGATGACAGTCAGAAGGATAATGATACTTCTCTACGGAGCTGGCGGAGTACCCGGCAGAGGTGAGATTCCTATGATACAGATTAGCAGTCTGTTCCTTAGTGACTTCCCGTGAGCTTTTTGCTCGGCAAGGGGTGTTGAGAACAAATATTGCCCGACCGGTTAGGAAATGAGCCGGTCAAGTAATAGCCGTTTTGCGACGGCTATGAATTTGAGAAAGGAGGACGCACAAAGTGTCAAACTGCAAGACGATTGCCATATGCAATCAGAAAGGCGGAGTTGGAAAGACGACCACCACGGTAAACCTCGGCGTCGGTCTTGCAATGCAGGGAAAGAAAGTGTTGCTCGTAGACGCAGACCCGCAGGGCGACTTAACGACCTGTCTTGGGTGGAAAGATACCGATAACTTAGGGTTAACGCTTGCGACGAAACTCACAGATGTCATAAACGAAACGATGAATGACCCTACGGTCGGTATTCTGCACCACGACGAAGGTGTTGACCTTGTTCCGGCAAACCTTGAGCTTTCAGCAATGGAATTTAACCTTGTCAACGCAATGAGCAGAGAGACGGCATTGAGAAATTATCTAAGCGAAGTGAAGGACAAATACGACTATATCTTAATAGATTGTATGCCTTCCCTCGGAATGATAACAATCAATGCTCTATCTGCGGCAGACAGCGTAATTAATTCCTGTTCAGGCTCAGTATTTACCGGCAAAAGGTATGACGCAGCTTGTTCAGACCATTTCACGAGTTAAGAAGCGTATCAATCCGGGCTTAAAGATTGGCGGTATGCTTCTCACTTTGGTGGATAGCCGTACCAACCTCGCCAAAAGCACGGTAGAAGCTCTGAGAGAAAACTTCGGTAGTCAAATCAAGATGTATCGAACATATATCCCGATTGCCGTAAAAGCCGCAGAGACTTCTTCCAAAGGCAAGAGCATTTTTGCCTACGAACCGGGCAGCACGGTGTCAAAAGCGTACACCGAATTTACAAAGGAGGTGTTAGCCGATGGCAGGAAGAAAGAGCGACTTCACTCTCACGAAGCTCGATGACTTATTTTCAACGCAGGAGGAACAGAGAGATGAAGAAAAGCTTTCCAAAATTCGAGATATTCCCTTGACTGAAATTGACGATTTCCCCGACCACCCTTTTAAGGTGCGTGATGACGAGGATATGGCACAGCTCATTGAGAGTATTAAGGAACGAGGGGTAATCACTCCGGCGACGGTAAGGCAGAAGGAGGACGGAAGATACGAACTCATATCGGGACACAGACGAAAGCGAGCCTGTGAGCTTGCCGGGTTTGATACTCTCCGTTGTGAGGTCGTTGAACTGAACCGAGACGAAGCCACGATTTTAATGGTTGAAAGCAACTACCAAAGGTCGCAGATACTTCCCTCGGAAAAAGCCTATGCCTACAAAATGCGTTTGGAAGCATTGAGCAGACAAGGCAAAGAACAGACCTAACTTCCGACCCAGTGGGTTGGAAGTCAAGCAGAAAAAAGAAACAGCACAACTAATTGGAGAGCAGTCGGGTGACAGTCAAACCCAAGTTCGCAGATATATTCGCCTTACAAATCTTGTTCCCGAACTGCTTGAATTTGTTGATGAGGGGCGAATTAAAATGCGACCGGCGGTTGAATTTTCGTATCTTGATGAGGACAGTCAGCGTGATGTGGTTGATGAAATCGACCTGAACGACGCAACCCCCGTCCCACGACCATACAATCCGTATGCGAAAGTTCTTTGAGGAGGGCAAGCTCACAACCGAAGCTATCCAAGCCATTATGTCGGAGGAAAAGCCAAATCAAAAAGAGAAAATCGTGTTAAGGGGCGACAGAGTTCGACAACTTATCCCGAAGAACATTCCCATAAGCCAAACGGAGGATTTTGTGTGCAAGGCATTGGAGCATTACAACAAGTTTCTGCGAAGCAGAGCCGACCGTGACAGCCGATAGCCTTCCCCCTTTCTCACACTCTAACCCCTATATATACCGGCTATTAACCTGCTGAAAAATATACTCTATCTCTCTTGAGTATATCTATCTCTAATAACATATAGCTGTCTATTAAAGGGTTCGCACATTTGGAGCAAAAGCAGAAACGTCTGCTACGATAAAAAGTTCAGCCAATCGCACCTTTGATGTTTTGACCGGTTTTTATTACGATTAAGGCAGAAAGGGGCGATGGATATGAAAAACAGGCTGATACCTTGTGTTCTTGCCTGCCTGATGATTTTCCTCGTAGGTTGTACCGGTAACACAGCAAAAGAAGCTGCACAGGAGATTACGAAAACAGAGACTTCTTTTCCGGCTGGTAATACCGAAACAGATTCTCAGGAAGAAACGGCAGAAGAACCGGAAAGCACGGCAGTTCAGGAAGAAATACCGATTACGGCAGAAGAAAGCCAATCAACCGCTGAAAGTCAGACGGTTACGACAGTTCAGACAAAACCGGCTGAAGATAAAACGGCTGATACTCCTGCAACCGAAAAGCCAAAGGCAGAGCCACCAAAGCAGACAACCACGCAGGCTGAACCCGAAAAACAAACGGAACAGCCAAAAGAACAGACAACTGCCGAACAAAAGCCGGTTGAAAAACCGACGGAGAAGCCGGCAGAACCGAAACCGACAGAGCCGCCCTAAGCAGACATTTGATGTCAGCCCTTATGTTAGTTACGCAAAAGAGTATGCGGTAAGCATAGGGCTTTTTCTCTTGACAGCACGGCGACAGAATGTTGGGACAACCCCATATCCGCAAATCCTAACCGAAGCGGTATCAAGTCTGATATTGAAAGCAGATTGAACCGATACAAAAAACAGCGAAGGTTTTACCGCTGTGTGGATATGGACAGAAAAGCTATCCGATACGGAGTACAACATCTATATCGGCTACTGCTAAAAAAAAATAAATTTTAAGCGGACGCACCGAGTAAAATCGGTGCGTTTTTTGCATTTCAAGGAGGAAAACGCAATGGTTAAAAACAAAATTCAAGAAAGCCGTCTCGCTTATGTTGGCGGCGGTTATGAGCCTTACTGCTTTTATGGGCATTGGGGCAACGACAGCCTTTGCAGCCGTAGGAGAAAAAGCCGATGTGTACCTCGTCGATTATCCCCGAAGCGGAGATACCAATAACAACGGCGAATGGGGACACGGCAATCTCAACTATATGAACGGTTGGAAAGGCTTGTCCACGAAGTATACGGGACTTCGTGCAATGGGTTCGTATTCGGGTAATATCGCCTACTGTATTGAACCGGGTACAGGTCAGCGGACTGGCGATACTCTTACTGAAAAGGACGAGAACTTCTTCAATAACATCAGCCCGAACAATTTTGATTTCCGGCGATGATATTCGCCTGCTTATCGGTCGTATCTTGCAGTACGGCTACCGTGGAGGAATTTCGACAAGCTGGAAGTCGCAAAACGAAAGCGACGCAAACTGTATCGCACACGCTTATGCCACTCAGATTTTAATTTGGGAAACGATTGTCGGCGAAAGAGACGCAAGCTTTAATCACGTTTCTACCGGCGGGTGCAATGCCGTGCTTGAATGTGTAAGCTCTGCGCACCCACTCCGCAGTAAAATCTTGTCTTACTACAACAGTATGGTAACAAGCGTTCAGAACCACACCAAAGTGCCGAGCTTCTGCACAAGGTCAAGCGGTTCTGCAAAGGTAAACGAGCTTGAATGGAACGGAAGCAAGTATGTTGCAACTCTCACCGATACAAACGGTGTGCTTGGCAATTATACCTTCTCGGCAAACATTGACGGCGTTTCGTTCTCTGTCAGCGGAAACAAATTGACTGTTTCGATGGATAAAGCTCCGAGCAAGGAATTTACCATCACAGCCACAAAGAAGAACGGCGTCCGCAGAGGTGTAGTTGTATGGTCTGATGGTATCCATCAGAACGGCAACGGTATTCAGGACGTGGTTACTTATGCTCAGGAGGTCAGCGACCCTGTCAGCGGCTTTGTCAAAATGAAGGTCAGCTACGGCTCTTGTCAGATTGTAAAGACAAGTGAGGATGGAAAGGTTGACGGTATTCAGTTTACTGTCAGCGGTAACAACGTCAATCAGACTGTAACAACCGCAAACGGCGGTAAATTCCAGATTGATAACCTTATGCCCGGTGTCTATACGGTAACGGAGCAGTCTATTGATAAATATGTACCGCAGGAGGTTCACAGAGTTACTGTTGTTGCCGGTCAGGTGTCAAAGGTCAACTTCAATAATGTTCTCAAGAGAGGTAATCTTCATGTTATCAAATCCTCCGAGGATAACTTGGTTGAGGGCGTTACCTTCCACCTTTACGGAACTTCGCTTGCGGGCATTGCCGTAGATGAATATGCAATGACAGATAAGAACGGTGTTGCTTCTTTCAATGACGTGCTTATAAGCGGCACTACCCCATACACCATTGAGGAAGTGGATACAGCTATTCGTTATGTTGTACCTGAAAATCAGACCGCACCGGTAAAATGGAATGAGGTAACAACAAGAAACTTTACGAACATTCTCAAAAAGTTCGCTGTAACAGTAACAAAGAGCGACCGAGAGGAAGGCACACCGCAGGGCGACGCTACCCTTGCCGGAGCAGTTTACGGTATCTATAAAGGCGAAACCCTTGTGGATAAGTATGTTACGGATAAGAACGGGCAGTTTACCACAAAGGAATATATCTGTGATGATGACTGGACAATCCGTGAAATCACGCCGTCCGAGGGTTATCTGCTCGACGGTACAATCCATAAGGTCGGTGCTGAACCGGAACTTTATATGGTGGAACACAATATGACTGCCAATGATGTTACCGAACAGGTTATGAAAGGCAATATCGCTATCATCAAGCATACCGATGACGGCGAAACAAAGATTGAAACACCGGAAAACGGAGCAACCTTTGAAATCTATCTGAAATCTTCCGGCAGCTTTGATTCAGCAGAGGAAGATGAAAGAGATGTGATTGTTTGTGATGAAAACGGCTTCGGTCAGACAAAGGATATGCCTTACGGCGTATATACCGTTCATCAGACCTCCGGTTGGGAGGGGCGTGAGTTAATGGACGACTTCGATGTGTTCATTGCTCAAAACGGACAGACCTACCGCTATCTTATCAACAATGCAAACTTTGAAAGCTATATCAAGGTGGTTAAGGTGGACGCAGAAAGCGGTAAAAACATTCCTTATGCCGGTGCTGGGTTCAAAATTTTGACCCGGACGGCAATCAGGTAACAATGACCTTCACTTATCCTACTCCGACAACGATAGATATTTTCTACACCGACGCAAACGGACAGCTTGTTACACCGGAGAAACTGGAATATGGCAAAGGGATATTCTCTTGTTGAGGTTCAGGCTCCTTACGGATATGTGCTTGACAGCACACCGGTGTATTTTGATGTGGCAGAGGAACATTCTTCCGATGAGGGTGGTATTACCGTGATTAAGGTCGATAAGCCTAATATGGCACAGAAAGGTACTGTCAGCATTGAAAAGACCGGCGAGGTATTCTCAGGGGTAAATATCTCCGGAGAGGAAAATGCCGATGCGATTTATCAGCCTGTCTATGAAGTGAAAGGTCTTGCAGGTGCGATTTATGAGATTACCGCAGCAGAAGATATTATCACTCCTGACGGAACACTCCGTTATGCAAAGGGCGAGGTCGTAGATACTGTTACCACAGATGAAAACGGACTTGCAAAGAGCAAGGAGCTTTACCTCGGCAGATATACGGTAGTTGAAATTACCGCACCGGAGGGTATGGTTATCAACAAGGAAGCACACGAGGTCGAGTTGACCTACGCAGGTCAGGAAGTTGCCGTAACTGAAACCGCAACCAGCTTCGTAAACGAGAGACAAAAGGTTACGGTAAGTCTTGAAAAGGCTATCGAAAAGAACGACATCTTCAATATCGGAAACGGCGATGAAATGAAAAATATCAGCTTCGGACTTTTCGCCGCCGAAGAACTTGTTTCTGCAAGCGGTACTTCTATCCCGGCAGATGGTCTGATTGAAATTATCTCACTTTCTGAAAAACGGCAAGGCAACGCTGAAAACCGACCTTCCTTTCGGAAGCTACTATGTAAAGGAGCTTGCAACCGATGAGCATTATATCCTTTCCGACAGCAAGTATCCGTTCACTTTCAGCTATGCGGGACAGGATACCGCAACAGTTGAGATTGCAGTCAATGAGGGCAAGCCGATTGAAAACAAGCTCATTTACGGTTCTGTTTCCGGTAAGAAGATTACCGAAAACGGCGAAGCACTGGGAGGTGCTGTAATCGGTCTGTTTAAGGCTGATGAAACCGAATTTACAAAAGAAAACGCCTTTGATGACTGCTACCTCTGAAAATGACGGTAGCTTTTCTTTTGAGAAAGTACCGTATGGAAACTGGCTTGTAAGAGAAATCGAACAGCCGGAGGGCTTCGTGCTTGATGAAACTTCTTATGAAGTCAAAATCTCCGAGGTCAGTCAGGTCATTGAGGTTGAAATCGTCAATGAGTATGTTCACGGCAATATCAAGTTGACTAAGGTCGATGAAGATTACCCGGACAACAAGCTGACAGGAGCGACCTTTGAGGTTTACAAAGGATGTAAACGGCGATGGCAAACTGGACGACGGCGACGAGCTTATCGGTATGCTTACCGAAAACCTCTACCGGTATTTACGAGATGAAGGAGCTTCTTTACGGAAAATACCTTGTAAGAGAAACTAAAGCACCAGAAGGCTTTGAACTTGATAAGGGCGTGTACTCTGTTTTCATTGAAAAAGATGAAACCACCTACGAGGTAGAAAACAAAGCGGGTGTTGGATTTATCAACACGGCTATGAAAGGAAACCTGAAAATCGTAAAAACATCGTCTGACGGAAAGGTTGAAGGTTTCACCTTCAGGGTAACAGGGAGTAAACGGATACGACCGAAGCTTCACGACCGATAAGAACGGCGAAATCATTATCGACGGACTTCGTATCGGAGATTACACCATTTCCGAGGTTCAGGATAGTGTTTCTGCTTCCTATGTGCTTCCTGCGGATAAGATTGCAACCGTAAAGGTCGGCTCTACTACCGTTGTGGAAATGCACAATGAACTGAGAGATACGCCGAAAACCGGAGATGACAGCAATGTTGGCTTGTGGACTGCACTTGCGGGACTTTCTGCCCTCGGTATTGCAGGCACAGCCATTGTTGCGTACAGAAAAAAGAAGAAGGAGGACAATGAGTAATGGACGCTAAGACAATCGTAGCAGTTGTATTAGTCGCCTTTATTATCGGCGGCTTTATCTTCTTGCAGATTAAGAACAGAAAGAAATAAGGAACACCAAAGTGGGCGGAGGAAAACTTCGCCCACCGTTCTTTACGGAGGTGCATTATGAACAAGCTAAAGACGGTTGACAGCAAGGTGCTTGCAATACTCAGAGAATGCCCCGAAACGAGGTATGACGATATGCAGCTTATCCTTTGCTATTACAACCGATACAGCTATATGAGAGTCGGAGATTTACCGCTTGAGGATATAGTCAACAACTATAAAGGGTACGGCTTGCCGTGCTTTGAGACTATCCGCAGAGCAAGACAGAGAGTGCAATCCCTATTTCCCGAACTGTCAAAGGCAGTGCGAGTGGCTGCGACTGCGGAAACATCAGAATTGTGATTGAAGTAAACTGAGGTGTGGATATGAACGAGGGAAAAAGAAGAATCGGTGAATACACTGTTCTTTGCTCGGTCAATGTGGGCGAAAAGGAAGTTTTCTTGGCTTCCAATGAGCAAAGCACAAACGGCGATAAATTTATGTGCGGCTTTGCAGAGCGAAATGACCTGTTTGAACTGTGTTCGGAATGTATGGTAAGCGATGACTATATTGAAATCGTACACCTTTTCGGAAGCCGTGTGGCAAATGAAGCGGAG
>VOFG01002106.1_pt1 | contig 15635 bp, 22 predicted proteins | sample 5384171 | NCBI WGS metagenome assembly VOFG01 (sample SAMN12384726, study PRJNA508395) | human gut metagenome | isolation source: healthy gut F | host: Homo sapiens
TTCGCTTGGACGAGCGGAAAACGCCGTTTTCTTTTTCTTTGACTTTGCCATCAAACGTTTTTCAACCTCGACCAGAAAGCATCCCTCGGCATGGACATACGCGGTGATCCTGATCTGCCGCCGGGCAGGTGCGGTGCGCAGGCTGGCTTCCAATGCATTCTCCAGAAGATTGGACAGTACCAGACACGTATCGATCTCGTCCACAGGAAGCGCCTGCGGCAGAGTCAAGCTTTGGCGCGCGGAAGAATATCCTCGCGTTTTTGCAAGGGTGCAGTAATAGCCAACGACGCTGTCTGCCGCACGGTTCTCGCAGAAACTCATATCAGATTCGGGATCCGGGAGACGGTTTTTGCAAGGTAGTCTTTCAGGCCATCAGATCGCCTGCTTCGGCCAGCGCAGAGATCTGATTCAGCTGGTGGCGCATATCGTGCCGCGCCTGCCGGACTTCTTCAACGGCGGCGGTTTGAAGACTCTCGCCAGCGCGCTGCTGCTGCATGGATGTCTGCGCAAAATTGTCATCCTCCACCATCGCGCGTACTGCGTGGGTGGCGGGGATAATAGGCTGCGGCAGTGATCAGCCAGCAGACCGCATTATAAAAGATGCAGGCGCCAAAGCAGAACCACGGCTTGTCCGGCGGCAGCTGCATCGGATCACGATTGCCGTGCCGACGGCCCGGGACAGGCTGTTCAGGCACGCAAATACCGCGCAGACCGCAAGCGCGATGGTTCCGGATTTCAGAGGAGATCCGCAGCGTTTTGAGATACAGGAAAAATTGTCACAATCGTTATGAGCAGCAAGGGAACGCGGTCGAGACCGAAATGATAGCAAAGCAGCCCGCCGCCAAGGCAAAGCCCGAGCAGCAGCGGCACCGCCCATACCGCAAGCTTTTGCGGAAGACTGCTTCAGATAGGAGCGCACCGGAAAATACGCGAGCAGCAAACCGGAACAGACAAAAAGCGCGGATCTTTTTTGAGCTGGCGCTCGGTGAACGCTTTGAAGCTGCTCGGCGCGTAGCAAGCGCCATTTTACCACCAAAACCGGCTCCGGGCAGTGGCATTTCATCCAACAGACCGGACAGCTCGGCTTCAAGATGACCAGATAATGAAATGCCCGCACCTGAAAGCCCTCGAGTGCGTGGTCTGTCGAGGTGGTGGTAAAACCAGAAGGCAGTCTGCATCGGTTTTCCGAAGTTCCCTTGCCTTGCATCCGGCGGTAAAGCGCTGCTCTTTTTTCTGCCGCCAGAAAGGCTTCCCCGCTGTCAAACTCTAAAATTTCTGCATCTGCGCCGCGCTGACTCAGCTGCCGCACCAAGCGCTCCTTCAGCAGTGTGCGCTCGGTATCAAGGTCATCGACGATTGCGATCCTCATGCTGTATCAGGAAGCCGTTTTACAGCTTCCAACCTCCTTTATAAACTCTTTTCATCCTGATTATAGCACAGTTGTTCGGTTATGTCGCAGCCGAAAATGGGATTTCGTGACGGAAAAGGGGCTTTCGTGCTAAATGGCTTGAAAAGACCATGCCTGTCCGTATACTGAAAGCAGAAACGCCAACGACGGCGCAAGAGAAAGGAGGCACGCTGTGTACCGAATTGCCGTGCTGACAAGCAGCAGGGCGCAGGAAGCTTTTCTGGCAGAGCAGATCTCGCGGTTCTGCGCCGAACATTGCTTGTTCCCGAAAATGGACTGTTACCACGATCAGAAAGCTTTTTTGAGGCTGCACGCAACGAGCCGCTGACAAATGCCGTGATTGCCCTGCCGGGGGTCGACGGATTGAATGCAGTAGAGCATCTGCGCGCGCTTTGTCCACAGACACGCATTATCTGGTGCAGCGATCTGGATTTTTCGCTCCATGCCTTCCGGTTGCGTGCAGACTATTTTCTGCTGGAGCCGGTGACCGAAGCCGCCTTGCGGCAGGGATTCCGCATCTGAAAACGGCAATGTGCTGCCGGAATTTGAAAAAAGGTGCTGGACATTGATATCAAGGCGGCTGCCGAGGCTGCACTTGGAAAAAAGAACTGACGCAGAATCTTCTGTCCGTGGTCTTTGACTATGACGGAAACCTCTGGTTTGCAACGGGCGGCTTCCTGCATTTACCCGCAGCGCCAGCAGCAGGGCGTCATCGGCTACATTGCCCGTTCTGCCATTGATGCCATCCTGAACGGTGAGCAGGCAGACTTTCTAAAGGCCGTCTTTGTCCACGAGCGCCACCTCCCAGCGAGGGTGCCGAGAACGGCATCGTGCTGCCCAGCGACGGTGCGGTGATCCTGACCAACCAGAACTGCTATCTTCTGCGCGCAGAAGAAGGCGTAGACGTTGTGTGGTGCACGCCCCATGAGAGCTATATCTACGGCTATGTGCAGGATTTGACCACCGGGATGTGGCAGGCGCAGACGGCAGGCTGGCAAAGGTCGATCCTGCACTGTGGTCGATCACAGACGAGGACGGCAATGCTGTGACGGAGCTTACCGCCGGTACGCTTATGAGCTGGCGTGTGACTGTTGCCGACGGCGGCGCTCTTGACCTGAGCGACGGAAAAGGAGATCAAACTCTCCGTTTGCTTGGAAAAATAAATCCGCTTTGGGCGGCTGAAAAGCATTACACAAACCCCGGAACCTTTTTCGAGCCGTTATGGCTCAAAAGGGCTCCGGGGTCCTGTTTTTGCGCGGAGTGTCTCGTTAAATGATCTACTAGCGGAAAAAAACTTGTATCTTTTGATACGGCGGGGGCGTGATCGTGGCGCTGTTGGTCAATTATTCCTGCCGCGGGGAGCGGTGGTGGCCTGCTGGGAAAAGGTCAGGGACTCTTCCGCCCGCTCGAGCACTCCTGATGGAACACCCGCGCTGCGGCGGGTTTTTTACAAAATAGCAAAAGGCTGCTGTACAGTGAGATCCTGTGCGGCAGCCTTTTCAGGTCTGCTTCCGGTCTATTACAGCGGTTTACTTTTGGCAGGAGAAATGCTATGATACATCTTAGAAAAAAAGCAAGGAGGAACTACGATGGGCATCGCGGGAAATGAATGGGGTTTTCAGGTGGGCAAGCTGCCCCAAAGGTGCGCTGGATAAGATCAGCGATATTGCCGGGCGTGACGGTGGGGGCACTGCACGCTGGCAGACGGTGTGGTGCAGACCGGCGCTAACGGCGCTGCTGCCGCACCAGATATTTTCCACGAAAAGATTGCTGGCGGCCAGCCATGTTATCAACGGCTTTGGCAAGACCACCGGCCTTGTGCAGATCGACGATGGCACGCTGGAAACGCCTATTCTGTTTACCAACACCCTCAGTGTGGGCACGGCGCAGACCGCACTGGTGGAAGTATATGCTGAAAAGAACCCCGATATCTGCGAGATCGCACGGCAGCGTGAACCCGGTGGTCTGCGAGTGCAACGACTGCGGCCTGAACGACATCCGGGGACTTCATGTCACCGAACAGCACGTCTTTGCTGCGCTGGCGGACTGCAAGGCAGACTTTGCCGAGGGCGCCGTAGGCGCAGGGCGAAATGCGCTGTCACGGGCTCAAGGGCGGCATCGGCTCTGCCTCCCGGGTGGTGGAGCTGGACTGCAAGCAGTACACCATCGGTGCACTGGTGCTCTCCAACCACGCGCTGTTTGACGACCTCATCGTGGCGGGCAAGCCCATCCATACGCTGCTGGACGACAGCATCCCGCCCCACGAGGACAAGGGCTCCATCATCACGGTGCTGGCTACGGATATCCCCTGAGCGAGCGGCAGCTGCGGCGGTTGTGCCGCCGGGCGCTGGTGGGGCTTTCCCGGGCGGGCTCCCTACTGCGGCAACGGCAGCGGCGGGATCGTTATCGCCTTTACCACTGCCAACCGGGTGCCGCACTATTCGGATGAGCGCTGCTGCCCTGACCCTGCTGACGATGCTGCCATCAACCCCTTGTTGTTCGGGCGGTGGCAGAGTGCGTGGAGAAGCGTTCTCAGCAGTCTGCTCATGCCCGAGACCGTCACCGGCAGCCATGGCAGGACCTTCCGCAGTCTGACGGAGCTGCTGAGACGGGACGTCTGACGCACCGAAATAAAAAGCTGCTGTCCCAGCAAAAATGCCCCGGATGCCTTGACAGATGCAGCCGCAGGGCGTATTATTTGGGCAGGAAGGCCGCTGGATGGCGGCTTTTCTCAGAAACGAAAGTTAGCTAATTCTAACTATTGCTTCTGCCCTGCACAGAGGATGTGAAGGAAAAACGATGATCGTCATAAGAAACTGAAAGAAGGTACAAAAATGTTCCAGACAAACCGTAGAAGTGGACGGCATGGCCTGTTCCATGTGCGAAGCGCATATCAATGACACGATCCGCAGTGAGTTCCCGGTGGAAAAGGTCTCGTCCTCGCATTCTAAGGGCAGGACCGTGATCCTTTCCAAGGAGCCGCTGGACGAAAAGGCACTCCCGCGCCGCCATTGAGGGCACCGGATACCGTGTGGGCGAGATCTGCCGTGAGCCCTACGAAAAGAAGGGATTGTTCTCCTTCTTAAAAAGTGATAGTTTACGCCTGCACCCCTGCGGGGCAAAAAGCAACGGTCTGGCTGCCGGTAAAATAAAAATGCAAAGGGAGCTGCTGCACATTATCTGGTGCGGCAGCTTCCTTTTTTGTGCGGAGCGCCTATCCCTGACTTTCCTACAAATAAAATAGGAAAATATGAATTTTCTATTGACAATTGCCGGGGAAGGGGAGTATACTCCCTTCAAACAACAAACATACATAACGTGTTTGTAGAAATAGGAGAGCTATGAACAGACGCGAATGTGTTGTCAGACGAAAACGAAGTAAACCAACAAACAAAAGAAAGGGGTAACGTTTTATGTCTGTCGAAATTTTGATCTGGGCGCGCTGGCGCTCACCGCAGTATTTTTTGCATTGCTGTATTATCTGCACAAGAAAAAAGCACGTGGATTTTGGTGCGCACCATCCTTGCCGTGGGGCCTTGGCCTCATCGTGGTCTCGTATCAAAGGGCCATCACACTTATGTAGCCGCTGTAGGTACGGTTTACGCCCATGTGGTCTCGGCTTTGTGGTCATTCCGCTGCTGATCTTCAGCATCATTTCCAGCATCACCAATCTGGGCAATTCCGTCCGCCTGAAGCAGATCGGCCTCAAGACCGTTGTTCTTTCTGGTGCTGAACACCTTCATTGCCAGCCTGATCACCCTGATCGCCGGTGTGGCTACTAACATTGGCGGCGGGGTGCAGTATGTGACTGGCCACCGATTACACCGCCAGGGAAGTACCCACCTTTGTGGATACGGTCATCAGCCTGTTCCCGCAGAATCTGGCTGCGCACTGGTCCAACGGCGAGGTGGTGCCCATTGTGGTGTTTTCCATTCTGGTGGCTGTCAGCTACAACAAGATGGTGGTCAAGAAGCCCGAAGAGGTGGCACCCTTTTAAAAAGTTCATCGACGCCGGCGACCTTGTGATGGGCCGCGTGGTCAGCTATGTCATCTCCCTTTACCCCGTATGCAGTCCTGTCCGATCGCCCGTGCGGTCAGCCGTTCTTCTCCGGCGGACCTCATCCGCTGCTGAGTGTTCTGGTGCTGGCGTATATCCTCTGCGCATCCAGCTCTTCGTGGTGGAAGGCGCCCTCGTCAAGCTGGTGGGCAAAGCTGGACCCGGTCCGCTTCTTCAAAGGGCATCTGGCCCGCAGCCACCGTGGCCTTTACACAGGAGCAGCGTGGGCACCATCCTGTCACGGGTCAACCAGCTGACCAAGAAGCTGGGCGTCAATGAGGACGTCGCCGCCTTTGGCGCAAGTCTGGGTGCAAACCTTGGTATGCCGGGCTGAATGACGCCGATGATGAAGCCGACGCCGACGACCTGCATCGCGATGTCGTTCGAGATGCCGAACAGCGAGCACGCCATCGGGATGAGCAGCAGCGAGCCGCCCGCCACGCCGGAAGCGCCGCACGCGCCGAGGGCCGACATGATCGAGAGCAAAATCGCCGCGGGCAGCGAGACCTGCATACCCAGCGTATTGGCCGCGGCCAGCGTCATGATGGTGATGGTGATGGCCGCGCCGTCCATGTTGATCGTCGCGCCGAGGGGGATAGAGACGGAGTAGAAGTCCTTGTCCAAGCCGAGCTTTTCGCACATCGCCATGTTCACGGGGATATTCGCCGCGGAAGAGCGGGTGAAGAACGCCGTCAGGCCGCTTTCACGCAGGCAGCGGAACACCAGCGGATAGGGATTGCAGCGCAGATAGATGAAGATGATGATGGGGTTGATGACAAGCGCCATGAAGAGCATCGTGCCGACCAAAAGCAGCAGGAGCTTGCCGTACTGGGTGAAGATCGCAAGGCCGTTGCTCACAACGTTCGTGAACACAAGGCCCATGATGCCGAACGGTGCCAAATTGATGATCCAGCGCACGAATCATGAAGATCATTTATAAGGACGGCCTGCCCGCAGGACCAGGAGCTGCATGTCATCCGCCATACCGCTGCTCATGTGATGGCGCAGGCCATCAAGCGCCTGTACCCGGAGGCTGATTTCGCCTTTGGCCCTGCCACCGAAAACGGCTTCTACTACGACGTGGACCTGGGCGACACCAAGCTCACCGACGAGGATCTGGCCAGCATCGAGAAAGAGATGCACAAGATCACCAAAGAGAACCTGCCCATCAAGCCCTTTATCCTGCCCCGCGCCGAGGCGGTCAAGCTGATGGAGGAGCGTCAGGAGCACTACAAGATCGAGCACATGGCAGACCTGGCCGATGAGACCGAGTTCAGCTTCTTCCAGCAGGGCGAATACGTGGACATGTGCATCGGACCCCACCTGACCTACACCAAGGCCCTGAAAGCCTTTAAGATCACCCAGCAGTCCGGCGCGTACTGGAAGAACGACAAAGAGAACAAGATGCTGACCCGCATCAACGGCGTGGCATTCCACAACCAGGAAGAGCTGGACGCCTGGGAGAAAGAGCAGCAGGAGGCCCGTGAGCGCGATCACCGCAAGATCGGCAAGGAGATGGGCCTGTTCATGACCGATGACCTGGTGGGCCGCGGCCTGCCCATGTTCCTGCCCGCAGGCTACACCGTCTGGCAGGAGCTGGAGAACTATATCAAGGAGAAAGAGCGTGCACGCGGCTACCTGCACGTCATGACCCCTGCATCGGCACCGTGAACCTCTACAAGACCTCCGGCCACTGGGACCACTACCGTGAGAACATGTTCCCTGCCATGGAGATGGAGGGTGAGAGCTATGTTCTGCGCCCGATGAACTGCCCCCACCACATGATGATCTACGCAAACCGCCCGCACTCCTACCGTGACCTGCCCATGCGGATCGGCGAGATCGCGCACGATTTCCGCTATGAGTCCTCCGGCACCCTGAAAGGCATCGAACGCGGCCGTCACTTCTGCCAGAACGACGCTCACCTGTTCTGCACCCCGGAGCAGATCAAGAGCGAGGTGGCTGATGTCTGCAACCTGATCTTCGAGGTCTACAAGGACTTCAACATCACCGATTACCGCTGCGTGCTGAGCCTGCGTGACCCTGCCGACAAGAAGAAGTACCATGACGACGACGCCATGTGGAACCATGCCGAGAGCGCGCTGCGCGAGGTTCTGACCGAGCTGGGCATCCAGTTCACCGAGGAGATCGGCGAGGCTGCTTTCTATGGCCCGAAGCTGGACGTCAACGTCAAGCCCGCCGTGGGTGCTGAGTACACCCTGTCCACCTGCCAGCTGGACTTCTGCCTGCCCGCAAAGTTCCACCTGACCTATGTGGACAAGGACGGCACCGAGAAGACCCCCGTGGTGCTGCACCGCGCTATCCTGGGCTCTCTGGACCGCTTTATGGCTTACCTGATCGAGGAGACCAAGGGCAAGTTCCCCACCTGGCTGGCACCCGTGCAGGTCAAGGTCCTCATGCTGGTGGAGGCCGGTGTCCGTGTGGCTCTGGACGACGACAACCAGAAGATCGGCTACAAGATCCGCGCTGCCCAGCAGGTGGACCGCGTGCCCTATATATGAACATCACGATGACAACGTAGGCATCCACGCAGACCAGACCCAGCAGCTGAGTGCCCAGCTGTGCCAGACCGCCGCCGTAGAACAGACCGGCATGGGCGGTATTGTCACCGGTGGAGAACAGACCCACCGCAATGGTGCCCCAGACGCCGTTTGCAAAGTGGACGGAAACAGCACCTACGGGGTCGTCCACCTTGGCGATCTTATCGAAGAATTCCACGCTCAGCACCACAAGGATACCGGCCACAAAGCCGATGAAGAAAGCGCCGAAGGGGGGAGACGGTATCGCAGCCGGCGGTGATGGCCACAAGGCCCGCTAAAGCGCCGTTTAGGGTCATGGAGACGTCGGGCTTGCCGTAGCGCAGCCAAGTGCAGATCATGGTCACGCAGGTGGCAACGGCTGCGGCAAGGTTGGTGTTGAAGCAGACCAGACCGGTCAGGGTCATGGTGGCATCGGTGGACAGGCTCAGGGAAGAGCCGCCGTTGAAGCCGAACCAGCAGAACCACAGGATGAACACGCCCAGAGCACCGGCGGTCAGGTTGTGACCGGGGATGGCGTGGGGGTTGCCGTCCTTATCGTACTTGCCAATACGGGGGCCCAGCATCCATGCGCCCAGCAAGGCGATGACGCCGCCCACGTTATGCACGGCTGCGGAACCTGCAAAATCGTGGAAGCCCATGCTCTGCAGCCAGCCGCCGCCCCACATCCAGTGGCCGCAGATGGGGTACACCACCAGCGAGATGGCGGCGGAGTACACGCAGTAGGCCTTGAAGTTGGTGCGTTCGGCCATGGAGCCGGAGACGATAGTGGCTGCCGTGGCGCAGAACACGGTCTGGAACACGATGTACACCCACAGGGGGATATCCAGACCCAAGTGGCTGTAATCGCCCTGAATGAAGGGATCGAAACCGCCGATCAGTGCGCCGGTGCCGCCGAACATCAGGCCGAAGCCGATGAGCCAGTAGCAGGGCGTGCCGATGCAAAAATCCATCATGTTTTTCATCAGGATGTTGCCGGTGTTCTTTGCTCGGGTGAAGCCGGCTTCGCATAGGGCGAATCCGGCCTGCATGAAGTACACTAGAAACGCTCCTACGAGCGTCCAGCAGGTGTTGACGGAGCTAAACATACTTTCCTACCTCCTACGGTCGTTTTTTGCACAGAAAGCCCTCTATTCTCTCCGTGCGGCAGTATCCCCGAAAACACAAAAGGCGCTGGCGGAATTGCTTCCGTCAGCGCCTTTGCTTTCGATGGCACGAGTATAGTCTCTTTGTGCAAACCTGTCAAGTATTCATCTCAAGGTTTTACGTTTTTCACAACACGGTGAAACTCTGCCGTGCTAAAGTTTGGCAAATGTTTTGCCTGTCAGCCGTTTTTGCCGTCCTTCGGAGAGCCGGACTTGTCCTTTTCCTTGGCGTTTGCCGGGCGGTGGCCGCCCTCCATCTCCCAGTGCAGCAGCATACTCATCAAAGCGCGCAGCGCAAAGGTAGCCGCCAGCGGCACCACAGACTCCAGATTTTGCAACAGAAGGTCTTGGCGATCTCTGCCGACATCAGAAATTCCAGCGCGGTGGTCAGGCCGCTGCTCATTTCATGGTGGAAGTCCCGGTGGTCGTTGAAGAAGGTGGCGCGGACATAGTAGAAGGTGGCCTTGGCCAGACTGGTGATGATGATGAACAGACCCACCACCTCGGCAAGACCGGCGATCATGGGCACTGCCGTTTCCAGAAAGGCATCCAGCAGGTGGGTGAGGTTCAGGTTGAACAGGGTCAGTCCTTGCATGATCTCCTCCGCAGCTTACAGCAGGGTCTTGACATAAGCGGCCAGCTCCTCGTCCTTGCAGGAGGCGAAGAACAGCTCAGAGAACTTTGGCACCCGCCACAGCGCCCTTCAGCAGATCCTGGTCAATGCCCTTCAGGATCTCGATGAGGGGCTTGAAGGTGGCAGCGCGTACGCCGTCCAGAATCTTCTTGTTGCGCTGCTCGGGCACAACGCGCTCCTTGGGGTAGCCCTGACCGTGGCCGAAGCCGAACAGCGTCTCAAAGGAGTACTCAAGGTTCAGCTCACCGCCCCAGCCGAAGCCCTTGGCAAACGGCATGGAGACCGCGTTGCCGTCGTTGATCTGAGCGAAGGTGTAAGCATCCACAGGATCCTCAACGTGGCCGCAGATGACGCCGGGGAAGCTGTTCAGGGCAAGCATTGCGCCCTCGCCGGTGCCGCAGCCGGTAACAACGTAGTCCGCAGCGCCGCTGTTCAGCAGGATAGCAGCCAGAATGCCGCACTGCACATAGGTCAGCTGTGCAGCATCGTCGGCGGCGTACATCCCGTAGTTGACCACCTCATGACCCATGGGCTCCACCACCTTTTTCAGGGCAGCTTCGATGATGCCGTTCTTGGCGGCCTGACTGTTCTCGTTGATAAGTGCGATCTTCATAACAATGGTTCTCCTTCTTATTTTTCCCTGCGGTACGCAGGGATTATACAAAGTCCTCCCGCATGGGGGTAAAGAAATCCAGCATCACGCCGCCCTCCAGACAGACACAGCCGTGCATCACGCCGTTCTGCTTGAGCAGGGTGTCGCCGGGGCCTACCTCCCGGGTCTCGTCCCCGATGGTAAAGCGGTACCGCCCGGAGACGATATAGGTGATCTGGGTGTGGGGGTGGCAGTGCATGGCACCCACGCCGCCGGTCTCAAAGGTGTTTTCCACGCACATGGCGTCCTTGCTGTACGCCAGCACGCGGCGCTGCACCCCGGGGCCGCAGGGTTCCGGGGCAATTTCGGCATGGGGCACCCAAGGGATATCCTGATGTGCTTTTTCCATTATAGCATAACATCCTTTCCCGTACAAACAAAAGGGACTGCCACACAACGCTGTGCGGCAGTCCCCGGGGTCAAGAACTGCGGAGTGCCCTCAGCGTTTACTGGGGCTGCTTGCCGATGTAGGCCAGAATGCCGCCGTCCACATACAGGATCAGGCCGTTGACAAAGTCAGAAGCCTCAGATGCCAGGAACACAGCGGGGCCGCCCAGGTCCTCTGCCTCGCCCCAGCGGCCAGCGGGGGTCTTGGCCACGATGAAGCTGTCGAAGGGGTGACGGCTGCCGTCGGGCTGGATCTCGCGCAGAGGTGCGGTCTGCGGGGTAGCGATGTAGCCGGGTCCGATGCCGTTGCACTGGATGTTGTAAGCGCCGTACTCGGAAGCGATATTCTTGGTCAGCATCTTCAGGCCGCCCTTTGCTGCTGCATAGGCAGAAACGGTCTCACGGCCCAGCTCGCTCATCATGGAGCAGATGTTGATGATCTTGCCGCCGCCCTGTGCGATCATGTCGGGGATGATGGCCTTGGAGACGATGAAGGGGGCGTTCAGGTCCACATCGATGACCTGACGGAACTGGGCAGCGCTCATCTCGGTCATGGGGATGCGCTTGATGATACCGGCGTTGTTGACCAGAATGTTGATGTGGCCGACTTCCTCGGTGATCTTTGCCACCATAGCGTTAACGGCGTCCTCATCGGTAACGTCGCAGACGTAGCCGTGTGCCTTGATGCCGGCCTCTGCATAGGAAGCCAGACCCTTGTCCACCAGCTCCTGCTTGATATCATTGAACACGATGGTAGCGCCGTTGGCTGCCATAGCCTTTGCAATTGCCATGCCGATGCCGTAGGATGCGCCGGTGATCAGCGCCACCTTGCCGGTCAGGTCAAAAGATTTGGGAGTGCACTGTGCCATAATAAAGTCCTCCTGTCAAAAACCATATTTTACACGGTGCAAAAACCGCACCGTGCTGCTTTGCAAAGCGCGTCGTATCCGGCCGTGCCGGAGTGCGCTCTTACTTGTATACCAGTCTAGCATCCTTTGCAGAAAGTGTCAAGGCACATTCTTGTGAAGTTTTGTTGTACTTTCTTTCAATTTTCGCTTTTCTGCCGAAAAACAGCGCGCAAAACCGTCGTTTTTCAGTGCAAAAGTCTGTGCAGGCTGACGTGCCTTGTCACGGTGCACAAGATATCCCTGCTTAATTTGGGCTTGTTGACAAGTTTAGGCGACCTTTGGCTTTACCCCAGCTTTTTCTTCTGCTGGCGTGCCACGATGGGCATCAGCAGGGGGATGGGCACAAGGCGCTGGGCGCTGGTGCACAGCCGCATAAAGGCAGAGGGCACGATGATGGTCTTGCGGTGCATCATGCCCAGCAAAGCCTCCTCCACGCACAGCTCTGGCGTGATGCCCCGCAAGGCAAACACCACCCGGCGTGGTCGTTGAACTCGGTATCCACCGGGCCGGGGCAGAGGGCGCAGACGTAGACCGGGCTGTGCATCTCCCGCAGCTCCTCGGCCACGCCGCGGGTCATGCTGACCACATAGGCCTTGCTGGCGTAGTAGCCCGCCATATAGGGCCCGCCGGGCAGAAGCCCCGCAGAGGACGCCACATTCAGGATGGTTCCGCCGCCCTGCGCGTGCATCTTGCGCACCACGGCGCGGAACAGCCGCGCCATGGCGGCTACGTTCACTTGGATCATCTCTTCCTCGCGGGCTTCCTCCGTTTCCAGAATGCTGCCGCAGACGCCGAAACCGGCGTTGTTGATGAAGATGTCGATGTGTTCATCAGCCAGCACCTCGCACAGGCGGCTGCACTCCTCGGCGCGGGAGAGGTCGGCAGTCTCGATGCGGCATTCCGTGCCATGGGCTGCGTGCAGCTCCTCGGCGAGAGCCTGCAAACGGTCGGCGCGGCGGGCGGTCAGAATGAGCCGACAGCCCATGGCGGCGTACCGGCGGGCGAATTCCCGGCCGATGCCGGAGCTTGCGCCGGTGATCCAAATGGTCTTTTGCATGGTGGTTCTCCTTTTTTTTCTTCTCGCCCCCAGAACGGGGCTTTCTGTACTTGTTGCCGCTATTTTAGCATAGTTTGACCGCGTTTTCTATGCAATTTTCGTAAACGATGCAAAAGAGAACCCGAAACGCCTGCGGCGTTTCGGGCTCTCTCATAAAATTTATTTCAGCAGGTTACCGTTCTCGAAGTAGTCGATGCGCATGGCCTTGCGCACCTCGTCCAGCGTGGCGGCAGCGGTCTTTTCTGCGTAGGCGCTGCCCTCTTTGAGGATCTCCACCACTTCGGGCAGACGCTGCTCCCACTCCTTGCGGCGGGTGCGGATGGGCTCCAGCTCAGCCTGCATGACGCTGTTCAGGAACTTTTTCACCTTCATATCGCCAAGACCGCCGCGCTGATAGTGCGCCTTGACCTCGTCCAGATTCTGGTACTCCGGCCAGAACTCGGCAAAGTGCTCCGGGCGGCAGAAGGCGTCCAGATAGATGAACACCGGGTTGCCTTCCACCTTGCCGGGGTCCTGCACCCGCAGGTGGTTGGGGTCGGTAAACATGGACTTGACCTTCTTCTCGATATCCTCCGGCTCCTCGGACAGGTAGATGCAGTTGCCAAGGCTCTTGCTCATCTTGGCCTTGCCGTCAATGCCGGGCAGACGCAGGCAGGCGGCGTTCTGGGGCAGAACGATCTGGGGCTCTACCAGCGTCTCGCCGTAAACGGAATTGAACTTGTGCACGATCTCGCAGCACTGCTCGATCATAGGCTTCTGGTCCTCACCGGCGGGCACGGTGGTCGCCTTAAAAGCGGTAATATCGGAAGCCTGGCTGATGGGATAGGTAAAAAATCCCACAGGGATGCTGGCTTCGAAGTTACGCATCTGAATCTCACTCTTTACGGTCGGGTTGCGCTGCAAACGGCTGACGGTGACCAGATTCTGGTAGTAGAAGCTCAGCTCGGTCAGCTGGGGCACCATGGACTGGATGAAGATGTGCACCTTGTTGGGGTCCAGACCGCAGGCCAGATAGTCCAGTGCCACCTGCAGAATGTTCTGGCGCACCTTCTCCGGGTTGTCGGCGTTGTCGGTCAGCGCCTGTGCGTCGGCGATCATGATAAAGATCTCGTCATATTCGCCGGTATTCTGCAGCCGCACCCGCTCCTTCAGAGAGCCGACATAGTGGCCAACGTGCAGGCGGCCGGTGGGACGGTCGCCGGTCAGAATAACTTTTTTCATGATGTTCTCCTTTGTCAAGGGTTTGACCCCCTCCGTCAATGCCTTGCGGCATTGCCAGCTCCCCCAAGGGGGCGCCTTTTCGCCTTACTGCACCGTAAAGCTGCGCGGCAGGAGGTTCCTTTTATACTTTATAGTGTGTTAAGTATAGCCCCCGGGGCGGTGCTGTCAACAAGGCCGCCGGGAAAAAAAAAAGCGATGGAAAATTTTCCATCGCTTTGCTGGCGCCTCTTGCCTGACTCGAACAGGCGACACCCTGATTAACAGTCAGGTGCTCTAACCGACTGAGCTAAAGAGGCATCTATATAAAACGGCGCGTGGCCGTTTTACTACTATAAAATGGTGACCCGTACCGGAATCGAACCGATGTTAAAGGCGTGAGAGGCCTCTGTCTTAACCGCTTGACCAACGGGCCATACGTCCATTTTCGCATCAGGTGTTCGCACCCGACTTGGCTATTTTAGCATACCGGGCACCCTTTGTCAACACATAATTTCATATTTTTTCAAAAATCTTGCGCACCCCGGCTTTGGCCAGACCCAGCATCAGCCCCAGATACACGCTGACCACGGTAGGCGCTTCACCCAGCTCCATGGCCTTGCGCTGGGGCAGGTCGGCAAGGCATCCCTCGTACAGACACTTCAGCTGGGGCAGCTGGGCGTAGTCGTTGGGGTGCATCAGGGTGCTGTCCTTAGGCAGCTCCATCGCGCCGCTCTTTTCCAGCACCTCGCTGACGAACTGGGAGCAGAAATAATGCCGGCGGCGCTGCCAGCGGATATGCAGTGCACACAAGATCAGCCCCAGTGTGTTGAAGCGGTACAATTCGCCCCGCGCCATCATGTGCTCGGCACGGCGGCGGGCGCGGACATAGGCCTCGTCGGTAACATCCAGCGCATACAGCGCGCAGGGGGCATCCCCGCGCAGGCGGAAAACACCCTTGTTCAGGTATTCCTTGCTGGGACCCGCCGGGAACATGGTATAGCCGTTTTTGCGGGTGGAGCTGTACAGACAGTTCAGCTCTTCGTCAAACGCCATGGAGGCGTGGGTATAGTTGGCTCCGGTGGCGGCATAGACCAGCTTGGACAGCAGTGTGCCGGAGCGGGTGAGCAGGATGTAGATGGTTTTCATGGCAGTTTCCTTTATATGTAGGGCCGCCGCAGCGGACGGAAAAAGTATTTCTTATAAAACAAGTATAACATAAGTAAAGTCCTTTTTCCACAAAAAACGTTTGAACCAACGCAAAAATTGCACAAAAGAGACAAAGTTTGCGGAAAATCGGGGACAAAACTGCCCAAGGCGACCTGTTTTTTTCATGTATCCCTGCTTGTCAAAGTTTTATCAAAATGTCGGTTTTTCCCCGTCCCGCCTTATTTTTCATGGTCTGCGTCCCTGCAAGGCTTCGTGAAATTACTTTTATGGGGAAAGCTTGTTTATGAAATTTGTTTCTTTTGCAAACAGAACCTTCCATTTATTGCTTTTGAAAAGCTTTTGTGTATAATGATAAACAGGAGAATTTGCATTGCATCGTTCTGTGCTGTCTCCCCCTTATGCGGTGTCCGTACCATAAATGGCGCTGCATCTCCTACACAGAGTTATGTAAGGATCAAACGA
>VOFG01000323.1_pt1 | contig 15629 bp, 19 predicted proteins | sample 5384171 | NCBI WGS metagenome assembly VOFG01 (sample SAMN12384726, study PRJNA508395) | human gut metagenome | isolation source: healthy gut F | host: Homo sapiens
AAATCTTCATCGTTGCCTGCGGCACTGCTTATCATGCAGGTATTGTAGGTAAATATTATCTGGAACAATTGGCTCGTGTACCGGTTGAAGTAGACATCGCCAGCGAATTCCGTTATAGAGATCCTCTGGTTGATGAAAACTGCTTGACCATCGTTATCAGCCAAAGCGGTGAAACAAGTGATACTTTGGCAGCTCTGCGTGAAGCAAAACGTCTGGGCTCCCGTACCTTAGCCGTAACTAATGTTGTAGGCAGCTCCGTAGCTCGTGAAGCAGACCAGGTTGTTTATACCTATGCAGGTCCGGAAATCGCTGTAGCATCTACTAAAGCATATACCACTCAATTACTGGCTATGCTGATGCTTGCTGTTTATGTAGGCCGTCTGCGCAACACTCTGTCCGAAGCTAAAGCACAAGAGCTGGTACATGGCTTAACTTTCGTACCGGAACAAATTCACCAAATGCTGGAAAACGTTGACCAAATCAAAGTATTTGCCCGCGAATACGGTAGCAGTGAAAATGCATTCTTCTTGGGCCGCAGCCTGGATTATGCAGTGGCATTGGAAGGTGCTTTAAAGCTGAAAGAAATTTCTTATATTCACGCTGAAGCTTATGCAGCAGGTGAATTGAAACATGGTACCTTGGCTTTAATCGTTGCCGGTATACCTGCATAAATCTTATCTGGCATTTTTTTTTTCCTAATTCCAAAAAATGAATTCGTCTGATTCCCATGCAACTTTTAAAAAATCAAGTTGCCTTTATACGAAAAATCATGGTACAATGTAGGTACCGCACTGAAGGAGGATCTCGAATTATGGCAAAGCACTATGACAAACAATTTAAGCTGGATGCAGGGTGGGCAGTTATTATCATGATCACAAGAACTTAGGACTGCAAGGCTGTGACAAAATTTAAACTGGATAGTCCAGAATCAGTCAGCAGACATTATCACGCTGGCAGAAAGAACTGCGTGAAACAGGTGATATTGAAAGCCGTGGTTCCGGTAACTATGCTTCTGATGAAGCAAAAAGAAATCGCACGATTAAAACGAGAATTACGAGATGCACAGGATGCCCTTTGAAGTATTAAAAAAGCAATCAACATTCTGGGAAAATGACGGAAGCCATTTATCTCGAAGTTACGGAGATGGCAGAAACTGCCCATAAGGCGAAACGCCGAGTTTCTGTCTCCGGAATGTTGAAACATCTTGGCGTTTCTCGTTCTGGTTATCATACATGGCTAAAACGTGTTCCTTCATACAAAAAAAGACGTGAAGCTGTAAAAACTAAAATTCAGGATATTTACGATGAATCAAAACAGAATTATGGTGCTCCTAAAATCACCAAAGAATTACGTGAATCAGGAGAAATCATTTCTGAACGTACCGTTGGTAAGTATATGAAGCAAATGGGCATCAAAGCTCAATGGGTCAAGCCATGGCCCATCACAACCAAAGATTCTGACTTCAGCAGCGAATTAAAAAATATCCTTGATGAACAGTTTAACCCAGAACGACCAAATGCAGTTTGGTGTTCTGATATTACTTATATCTGGACGATAGACGGATATGTTTATCTGACCAGTATTATGGACTTATATTCCAGAAAAATCATTGCCTGGACACTTTCTAAAACATTAGAAGTATCCTGTGTGATTGAAACAATAAAAAAGCAAAAAGCAAGACGCAATATCGATGAGCCTTTGATTCTACATTCAGATCGTGGCAGCCAATACGTATCAAAAGAATACAAACGTGTAACCGCAGCTATGCAGTGTAGTTATTCTGCATATCCATTGGATAATGCATGTATTGAGTCGTTCCATTCTCTGATTAAGAGAGAATGGTTGAATCGCTTTAAAATCAGAGATTATAATCATGCATATCGTTTGATTTTTGAGTATTTAGAAGCATTCTACAATACGAAACGAATTCATAGTCATTGTGATTATATGTCGCCAAATGATTATGAAGAGCTGTATCATAGGCTTCAGCAGGGCGAATTGCAGATGGCAGGTTAAGATGAGAAAAACCTCATTTTAACTTGTACTAAATCTTGACATAGGACCAAAGAAACTACTCGTTTGATAAAGATAATTATCAATTGCAAATTTTTTATGATTTACGAGATGAACATGAGATTATCAGGCGTATTTTAAGTTTCGGTCCTACGATTAAGTTGCAAGGTCCTGGGCGTTTCATTGCTTTAATTCAGGAGCAGTTAAAAAACAATTACAATATCAGCAGCAAAGATAAATTTGCAACTTTTTTGCGAGCTAAAAAGAATAGAATTAAAGTATAATAAAAACATCAAGTGAACGTACAGAAAGTTCCTTGAAGAAGAATTATCTTACTATGGCGGAAAGATAATTCTTGTAGCAAATATTTTCACGGAGTGTTTTCACATTACCTCCTAGGAAAGCTATTGATTTATGTACATTCTTCACTGCGTGAATTTTATTTGTGTTGTTTTTTTCTTTTTCTTTTTTTTCTCCTTTCTTTTCAGTATGTGCAGAGCAGCCGCTTTCAACTTGTCAGGCTTGCTCTGCATATATGCGGCAATGAACAGCTCCTGCATACATCAGGGGCTGTTTTTTAGTATTTTAGCAAAAAAATAAAAGCCGGGTTAAGTTCCCGACTCTTATAGGTGCACCTTTGCAAATCTATCATTGCGTAAGCTTTAGTGATATAGAATATGGAAAGAGTATAAAATATAAAAAATAAGAATAATTGCGGCAATAAAAAGTAATTTATAATTATTGTCCATAGTAGTGTTGTTAATAGAAAACAACTCCTTTCAGTATAAGTGCACCTTTGCATTATATACTGTTTAGTGTTTGGAAATCAACATAATAAGTTTTAATAATTAGTGAAATATCCTTGTCATTAAAATAAATAGCTTTATGTAAATTAAATATACTATAGAATAATATGTATTAAATATAAAATAAATGTATAGGAGAAGAAAATGAAAAGCTTAGAGCAATATACCTTTAGAGATTTGTATAAGCAGTATGTATATTTGCATACTAGAAATAATTTTGCTAAATTAACATCTTTTTACGAGGGAACGGAGAAGGCGACAGGGGTTTTAGCTTATTGTTGTGCAGTGCATGAGCAAGGCTTGGTTTTTTTGAAATTCTCTGTTGTGCTTCTTTGAATGAGCAGGATAATAAACTGCACTTTTTATTCTCTTAATCCGCAGGTATCAGTGAAATTCAGATGGGCGACAGTGCATACTGCGCAAGCAATGCTTCTACCTGAGGCGGTTGTACAGGATAGTATTTTAAAGTCGCGAGCAGCCACTGTTTATCAGAGCTGCATTTATAATGAGGCTGTGGAAAAAGACACGTTTTACTAGCCTTGGACCATTTGCGTGCCGTAGATAATCCTGATGTCGTGGAGGTTCAATTGGTGCATGGTGATGATGGCGATGAAAAATGTCACGTGCTGATTGAAAATATCAGTGAGATGAATTTAAGTGGTATTTTATTGGATGAGCCGCAGCAGGATTTAGGACTACATAAGGGTGATACATTGAAATTTTACTTGGTGAAAAATAAAAAGGGTATTATGTGCATAGATATGGTGTAAGTTGCTTTGACTTGTTATTAAGTTATGTCTTTTTCAGTATAAGTGATAAATAAATTTTGGGTTCATTGTAAAATGAAATTGCACACCTTGAAAACAGAATAAAAATAGTCCATTGTGACCTCTTCATGTTAAAATTAAGCTACTACACAAAACTTACAAGGAGGCAATCACAATGGACTATACTCAAGATACCACAAAACACACAAAAGGTAAACATTTTTCTTATGGTGACCGCAGAGAATTACAAGGGATATTATCAATAAATCTGTACGTTATTCTCTCCGCCAGTTGGCTAGACATTTTAATTGCGCTCCCAATACTATCCGTAATGAATTGAAGCGTGGTGCTCATCATAATACCGGTAGATATGGAGCTAGACGTGCACAAAATGCATACGAACAAAGCCATGCTAACAGTATTAGGAAATCTAGAAGATTTTTGTCCAGTAAGTTTGTTTCCTGGGTTGTTGAAATGGTTCTTGAAAAAGGGTGGTCCTTGGACGCCTGTTACAGTTATGCAAAAACACACAAGTTGTATGTAGATTCTGAGATGGTGTGCGTAAAAACACTGTACAACTATGTTGACTCTATGCTTCTTGCACTGCGTAACATCGACCTACCGCTAAAAGTTCGTAGACGCAAACGCCGTCATAACGTTAAGGAATGCCTAAAACATCTAGGTCGCAGTATTGACGAAAGACCGACAGAAATAACTGGTCGTAGCGAGTTTGGACATTGGGAGATAGATACTGTTGTAGGCAGTAAAAGCAAGAGTGATAACGTTATATTAACTCTTGTAGAACGTCTTACACGCAAGTACATAGCCATTAAAATCGAAGGAAAAAACAACATCTTCCGTTCGTAAAGCTATGGAATACTTGAAAAATCACTATGGCGATAAGTTTAGCCAGATATTCAAAACTATAACAAGTGATAACGGTAGTGAATTTGCTGAACTCGCAAAGCTTGAAGATAACACAAAGACAAAAGTATACTTTGCCCACCCTTACAGTTCATGGGAAGAGGTTCTAACGAACGTCACAATGGTCTTTTAAGAAGATTTATTCCTAAAGGAAGAGAATAGGCAAATATACTTCTGATGATATTCTGTTGACAGCAGATTGGTGTAATTTGTTACCCAGGAAAATACTCGGATACAAATCACCTGATGATCTATTCGAGAATGAGCTTGATAAGATTTATGCAGCTTGATTTTTTAAAAGTGTGCAACTTCTTATTGCAATTTAGGTAAATAAATTTTGTTAGGTAAGTGGGCGTTTTTCCTGCCGAAAATAGACTATTTTTTTCAGTCGATTATCGCTAGAATAATGATTTTTAGCGGATATTGTAAACTGCGTTACATTTTAACTGAAAATTTAAAATATATTGAGAAATTTACAATAAAAGCAGGAGAAACAGGAGATTTCATCGAAATGTTACGCATCTAAAAAATGCCAGACAAAAGGAGGATTTATCATGAAAGAATACACTGGTGATAAGATCAGAAACGTGGCCATTGTGGGTCATGGTGGAGCAGGAACCACGTCCGTAACCGAAGCCCTGCTGTACCGTAGCGGAGCTATCAGCAGAATGTGCAAGGTTGAAGACGGTGCTACCACCACTGACTATGAACCCGAGGAAATTAAGCGTAAGGTTTCCGTAAACGCTACTTTGGCACCTGTTGAATGGCGCGACACCAAGATTAACTTCATTGATACTCCCGGTTTTGCGGATTTCGTAGCAGAAGTAAAGGGTGCATTTAGAGCCGTTGACAGTGCATTGATCGTTGTTTGTGCTACTAGCGGTGTTCAAGTAGGCACAGAGCAGTGCTGGAAATTAGCTGAAGAAGCAGGCTTGCCGCGTATTATCTTCGTTAATAAGATGGATCGCGAAAATGCTGATTTCGACAGTATTCTTGATAACCTGCGTGGCAAATTCGGCAAGCATGTACTGCCGTTACAGTTGCCATTGGGCAAAGAAGATAACTTCCAGGGTATCATTGATTTGTACAAAATGAAAGCTTACCGTGCCAACGGTAACGGCTCCGATGAAATAGAAATTCCGGACGAGTATAAAGAAGCGGCTGCCATTGCTCACGAAAAAATGGTAGAGGCTGCTGTTGAAGCTGATGATGACTGCATGATGCGTTATCTCGATGGCGAAACCATCAGTGACGAAGAAATAATGAAATGTCTTATCAAAGGCATCCGCCAAGCAATTATCTACCCGATGCTGTGCGGTAGTGCCTACAAAGATATCGGCTTAGGCCGCGTAATGAATGCGATTATCGACTTCACTTATCCGTCCATTTTGAATGACTATATTGTTATGGATAAAGAAACAGGCGAAGAAGAAATTCGTGATGCCAACGCACCTATGGCTGCTTTGGTATTCAAGACAACCTCTGATCCTTTTGTTGGCCGTTTAAGTTATTTCCGTGTATTCTCCGGTTCCATTAAAGCAGACAGCGTAGTTTATAATTCCAGACGTGAGGAAGAAGAGCGTATTACTAATATCTTTACCATGCGTGGTAAAACTCAGATTCCGATGAAAGAAGTTGTAGCAGGTGATATCGGCGTAGTTGCTAAATTACAATTCACCAGCACCGGCGATACTCTCTGCGATAAGAATTCTGAAGTAGAGTTCCCGCCCATTAATTTCCCGTTGCCCATGTATACTAGAGCAATTTATCCAAAGAAGAAAGGCGACGAAGACAAGATTATGTCCGCGCTCAATCGTTTGATGGATGAAGATCCGACTATTATCGTGACGAAGAACCCTGTAACTAAAGAACCCTTGATTAGCGGCATGGGTGACCAGCATATCGAAATTATTATGGAGCGTATGCTGCGTAAGTTCGGCGTTGAGGCAACTTTGAAGGCTCCGATTATTGAATATCGTGAGACTATCAGAGGGTCTGCTGAAGTCGAAGGCAAGCACAAGAAACAATCCGGCGGTCATGGCCAATATGGTCACGTTGTGATTAAGATGGAACCTCTGCCTCCCGGAGGCGGCTTCGAATTCGTTGATAAGATTTTCGGTGGCGCAGTGCCCCGTCAATATATTCCCGCTGTTGAAAAAGGTATGCGCGAGGCTATGGAGAAAGGTATTTTAGCTGGTTATCCTGTTGTGGATATGCGTATTACCCTGCTTGATGGTTCTTACCATACTGTTGACTCCTCTGAAATGGCATTTAAAACTGCTTCTAATATCGCCTTCAAGAAAGCAATGGAACAATGCAAGCCCGTACTGCTTGAGCCTATTTACAGCTTAAATGTAACCTGTGCTGATTCTATGATGGGTGATGTTATCGGCGATTTGAATCAAAAACGCGGTCGTATCCTTGGCATGCAAAGTGTGGAAGATGGCATGAGCGTTGTTACTGCCCAAGTTCCTATGCAGAAATTACAGAATATGCTGTTGACCTGCGTGCTATTACTCAAGGTCAGGGCACCTTTGAAATGAAATTCGATCATTATGAAGATGTACCGGCTAAGATGGCAGAAAAGATTATCGCTGAACATAAGCAGGCTTAATAAAAACTGAATAACGTAAAACAACCTGTCAAGTCTATTTGACAGGTTGTTTGATTTCTATGTTAACGCTGTAGTAAAAATAAACTAAGGTAATAGTTAGAGCAACAGCTATAAAAGACCAAGGTAAGTACATGATTTTCACGAAACAATAACGCATACGACAAAATAAATGAGCAGTTGTGAAATGATAAAAAAATCTTTATTACTACGGGAGCAGTAGTTAGTGTAGAGTACAAAGAGTACAAGTTAGTAACGATTTTCGCTAAAGGAAAAAAAGTAGTTGCTTGACGCTACTTTTTCAGGAGAGTTGTCACCTTAAAGATGACTGAGAAGTACTTGTGTAGACAATATAATATAGAAAGAAAAAATATATTGCTAGTTTAAATGATGTTATAGTATTATTTGGTTAGTGAATTTTAAGTTTTATATTTCAGGAAAACTTAAATATAAATAAGGAGTAAATAAGTGAAGGTTTATGTAAGCAAAGAAGAATTAAAAACAGCGATTGCAACAGCTTATGCAAAGTATATTGTAGAATTCTCCGATATTCCTGAAATGTTAAAGGATAAAAGAAATAGTGAGGTAGATAGAACGCCTGCCGAAAATTTAGCGTATCAAGTTGGTTGGACAACTTTATTATTAAAATGGGAAAAAGATGATAAGCTGGGTTTGGAAGTAAAAACGCCTTCAGATAAGTTTAAGTGGAATCAATTAGGAGCACTTTATCAATGGTTTAATCAAGAATATAGTCATTTATCTTTGAAGGAACTTATGGATATGCTTGAGAAAAATATCGCAGCTATTTATGAAATGATAGATTCCATGAGTGAAGATGAACTATTTATACCTCATCAAAGAAAATGGGCAGATGAGGCTACAAAAAAACAGCGGTTTGGGAAGTTTATAAATTTATTCATGTCAATACTGTTGCACCATTTGGCACCTTTAGAACAAAAATTAGAAAATGGAAGAAGTTGGAGCTACAATAAAAAGTATATTTAAGCTTTTTATTAAGTGTGCAATGAAGAACTTTTCCAACACAAGGGATGATTTTCGATGAATATTTTAGCAAGTTTACAAGCTTTAGCAGATGCTGATTATAAAAAATTTCATAGTGGTCTGATACCGACGGTGCCACAGGAGAAGATTTTAGGCGTGCGTACGCCTGCTTTGCGTCAGTTAGCTAAAAAGCTACATGGTACTGCTGAGGCAGAAAGCTTTTTATGGTCCCTGCCTCATGTCTATTATGATGAAAATCAATTACACGCTATCTTGCTTTCGGATTTACCTGATTACGCTTTTTGCTTGCAGGCGTTGGAGCAGTTTTTACCTTATGTTGATAATTGGGCAACCTGCGATATTATCAAACCCAAAGTTTTACGTCATGATTTACAGAGGCTTTTGCCTTTTATTAAAAAATGCTTACATAGTGATGAAGAGTTTACTATACGCTGCGGTTTGAATTTGCTTATGAGCTATTATTTAGATACTGCGTTTACAAATGAATATTTAGAATGGGTGGTAGAGGTCAAGTCAGACAAGTATTATGTAAAAATGATGCAGGCTTGGTTTTTTGCTACGGCTCTGGCTAAGCAATATGATGCATCTGTGGTATATCTAAAGGAGCATAAATTATCTGCCTGGGTACAGCAGAAGACTATTCAGAAGGCTTGTGAGAGCTACCGTATTTCTAGCGCAGAAAAGGCTTATTTGCGCACTTTGCGTGATAAATAAACTTAAAGGGAATAGTGATATTTTTTGCGTCATTAGATTGTGTTTATTGACTATTTCCTAGATAAAAGCTATAATAAAAGCAATAAAATAAAGAACCTTTGGGGCGAGGTGAAATTCCTCACCGGCAGTAAAAGTCTGCGAGCTGTTATACAGCACGAACCGGTGTGATTCCGGTACCGACAGTAAAGTCTGGATGTGAAAAGGTGATAAAGAAGCATTTTTCCGCACGGGGACCAAAAGGTTTTGTGCGGTTTTATTTTTTATCCGGAAAGGATGCAGGTGAATAAGTATGACTGACGAAGAATATATGCAGCGTGCTCTAGAGCTTGCTGTAAAGGCTGAGGGCGATACCAGTCCTAATCCTATGGTTGGTTGTGTGATTGTTGATGATGAAGGTAATATTGTCGGCGAAGGCTATCACCATAAAGCAGGTGAGGCTCATGCGGAAGTCAATGCGTTAGCCGAAGCTAAGGATTTAGCCCGTGGTGCTACTGCTTATGTTACCTTGGAACCTTGTGCCCATTACGGACGTACGGGTCCCTGCTGTGTGGCTTTGGCTCGTGCAGGTATTAAAAAGTCGTTATAGCATGCACAGATCCTAATCCGCAGGTTGCAGGAGAGGGCATTAATTATTTGCGTCTACAGGGCATAGAGGTAGTAACAGGTGTTTGTGAAAAAAGAGGCAAAGCGTCTTAATGAACGTTTCTTTACTTGGATTACAAAGAAAAGACCTTTTATCAGCGTAAAATATGCTATGACCTTAGATGGTAAAATTGCTGCCTATACTGGTGATAGTAAATGGATTACCGGTGAGGCTGCCCGTACTTATGCACATCGCCTGCGTCGTCAACATGATGCAATTTTAGTAGGTATCGGTACTGTACAGGCAGATGATCCGGAGTTGAGTACTCGTTTGGTAAAAGGGTCTAATCCTGTACGTGTAATTTTAGATAGTCATCTGCATATTTCTTTAATGGCGAATGTGCTGAATCCCGTTGCTGATACTATTATTATTACTGGTCTGGATGCTGATCCTTTGAAAGCAGAAGCATTAAATGCTCTGCCTAACGTAGAGGTGGTACAGTTGCCGTTGAAAAACGGTCATCCGCCTATTCCTTTGGTTGTTGAAAACTTGGCACAGCGTGGCTTGACCAGCCTTTTGGTTGAGGGTGGTAGTGAAATTCATGGTGCCTTTAAGGATGCGGATATGGCTGACAGAGTGTATGCTTTTATTGCACCGAAGGTTTTGGGCGGACGCAACAGCTTTACTGCCGTAGGCGGTATCGGTAGTCCGTTGATTGAAACTGCTTGGCAGCTGCATGATGTGGAATGTGAAAAACTTGGCAATGATTTCATGATTACAGGTTTAGTACACGAGGAGGTTTAAGCATGTTTACTGGCTTAGTTGCCGAGCTTGGCACCGTACAAGGTTTATTACGTCAAGGCGAATCCTATCATCTGACAGTACAGGCCAAAAGGTATTGCAGAATTTGAAAATCGGTGATAGCGTTGCTGTGAATGGTGCTTGCTTAACTGTTGTAAAAATGACCGAGGATAGCTTTACTGCTGATGTGATGCCGGAAACAGTACGTCTGACTAATATCGGCAGTTTAAATGTAGGCGAAAGGGTAAATCTGGAGCGCACATTGCGTTTAATAGACGGCTTAGATGGTCATATTGTCAGCGGTCATATTGAAGGTCAGGGTACTATTGCTGCCCGTCGTATTGACGGTATTGCGATGGTCGTGACTATTGCAACAGAGCCTAAGCTGCTCAAATATATTATAAAAAAAGGCAGTATTGCCATTGATGGTATCAGCTTAACTGTCACCAATGTTAATGATAGCGGCTTTAGCATTTCCTTGATTCCTCATACGGCTAAGGAAACAACGTTGGGGTTTAAGGATGTAGGGGACAGCGTTAATTTGGAAACGGATATTATCGGTAAGTATGTAGAGCATATGCTGTCCTGGAATAAAAAGCATGGACAGCAGGAACAAGAAACTCCTGCTTTAGATAAAGCAACTCTGTTGGAAAATGGTTTTATGTAAACCGCAGCAGGAAATAATGAGGTGTAAATAATGGAAGAAAAATTTAAGTATAATACAATTGAAGAAGCTATTGCTGCTATTAAAGCCGGTAAAATGGTTCTTGTTACTGATGATGAAGACCGCGAAAACGAAGGCGATTTAATTATGGCAGCAGAGCTTTGCACTCCGGAAGCAATTAATTTTATGGCTAAGGAAGCACGTGGCTTAATTTGTATGCCGGCCTCTGGTGAGGTTATGGATAAATTGCAATTTGGTGCGATGGTAAGTAAGAATACTGATAACCACGAAACTGCTTTTTCCGTGTCTATTGACCATGTGGATACTACTACCGGTATTTCTGCTTATGAGCGTGCTTATACTATGCAAAAATGTGCTGAAGAAAATGCGCAGCCCGGTGATTTCCGTCGTCCTGGTCACGTTTTCCCGCTCCGTGCACGTGAAGGCGGCGTTTTAGTACGTACAGGTCATACCGAAACTACTGTAGATTTGTGTCGTTTGGCAGGTCTGAAACCAGTAGGTATCTGCTGCGAAATTATGAATGATGATGGTCATATGGCTCGCACGCCTGATTTGATTGCTTTTGCGCAAAAGCATGATTTAGTGTTTATTACTGTGGCAGAGCTGGTTGCTTATCGTAAAGCACACGAAAAATGATTCATCGTGTAGCAGAAGCTGCTTTGCCTACTAAATATGGCAATTTCCGCATTGTTGCGTACGAAAATGATTTAGATGATTTGTGCCATGTAGCTATCGTAAAAGGCGATATTGCCGGTAAAAAGACGTTCTGGTACGTGTGCATAGTGAGTGCTTGACTGGCGATGCTTTTGGTAGTCTGCGTTGTGATTGCGGCGACCAGTTGGCAACTGCATTGAAAATGATTGAAAAAAGAAGGCTGTGGCGCTGTTGTTTATATGCGTCAGGAAGGCCGTGGTATTGGATTAGCTAATAAAATCCGTGCCTATGCTTTACAGGACCAGGGTTTAGATACTGTAGAAGCTAATGTACGTTTAGGTTTTGCTCCTGATTTGCGTGATTACGGTATGGGTGCACAAATTCTTGCTGATTTAGGGTTAACTAGTATTCGTTTAATTACTAACAATCCTGCTAAACGCATTGGTTTATCCGGATATGGTATTACTATTACTGACCGTGTACCTATCGTAATGGAAGCTAATCCGGATAATGAACATTATCTTGATGTTAAAGAAGAAAAAATGGGTCATGAATTGCATAACTGTGGCTGCTCCTGCGGTTGCAAACACTAAATAAGTTTTGGGGGTTATAAAAATGAACGTATTAGAAGGTAAATTAACTGCAAAAAGATATGAAGGTGGCTATCGTTGTAGCCCGTTTTAATGAATTTATTACTAGCAAATTGCTGAGCGGCTGTTTGGATTGCTTGAAACGTCATGAAGCTGCTGACGAAGATTTGACTGTTGCCTGGGTTCCTGGTGCTTTTGAAATTCCGATGGCTGCTAAAAAATTAGCTGAGAGCGGCAAATATGATGCTGTTATCTGTCTCGGTGCTGTTATTCGTGGTGCAACTCCGCATTTTGATTATGTTTGCGCAGAAGCTTCTAAAGGCATTGCTCAAGTAAGCATGCAAACCGGTGTGCCTGTAGCTTTTGGCGTACTGACTACCGAAAACATTCAACAAGCGGTAGAGCGTGCCGGCACTAAAGCAGGCAACAAGGGTGTTGACTGTGCTATGACTGCTATGGAAATGGTTAACCTGTTCAAAGAAATGTAATTGTTAGGAACGGCTTATTAAGTTGCTTTTTAGCCGTTGCTGCTATATAATTAAGACGAAAGCAGAGTGCAGTAAGTCTGCTTGGTAAACAACGAGTAACAAGCCCGCTAGCAGTAGTTTAGTGGGCTTGTTTTTGTAAATAAGGTTTAAGAACGTGAGGTAATCTATTATGAACGATGTTTTAACTAAAGCAACTGCAGATGGTGTGCGTATTTATGCTTTAAGTACTACTAATCTGACTAGAGAAATTACTAAACAACATAAGTGCTCCCATTTAGCAAGTGCTGCTTTGGGCAGAGCAATGAATGGCGCCCTGCTTCTGGCGGCGACTATGAAGGAAAATGAACGTATCAGTGTACGTTTTAAAGGTGATGGCCCTATAGGTGAGGTCGTTGCGGATGCAGAGGGTAACTGTGTACGTGGTTATGTTGATAATCCGGATGTTTTCCTGCCGTTAAAAGATGATGGCAAATTGGATGTAGGCGGTGCTGTAGGTAAAGGTAATATCATTGTCACTCGTTATCTGCAAAATTCTGAACCGTTTACCGGTTATTGCGAATTAGCTGATGGCGAAATTGCTGACGATATTACCAAATATTTGTTTGAATCTGAACAAACTCCTAGTAGCGTAGCTTTGGGTGTTTTAGTAGATAAGGATGGCAATGTTACTGCTTCCGGTGGCTTCTTTATTCAAGCAATGCCGGGTTGTAGTGATGAAGTTTTGGAAAAATTAGAGCATAATGTTAATACAACTCCGTATGTCAGCCAATTATTGGAAATCGGTTATACTCCTGAGAAGATTATTGAAATTTTAGGTCGTGATTTGGATGTTGATATTAAAGAAACTATTCCTGTGAAGTTCCAATGCCGTTGCAGCCGTCAACGTCTGATGGATGCTATAGGTTCTTTAGATGTTCATTCTTTAGAAGAGTTGGCACAGGATGAAGAAACCGAAGCACATTGCCAATTCTGTAATAATACTTATATTTACAGCAAAATGGAAATCGAAAAGCTGTTAGAAGCTAAAAAAGCAGCCAAAGCAGAGGCTGTGAATGCTAATGAAGAAGTGAAAGAGCAAAAATAAACTTGACATTTAGAACTTTTGTTTGCTATAATTACGGTAATGAAAGTTATAGATTGGAGGATTATCAATGGACGCAGATAGAAAAAAAAGCCTTAGAGATGGCTATGCAGCAGATTGAAAAGGATTTTGGTAAAGGTAGCATTATGAAATTAGGCGAAGCCAGTGCCAAAATGAATATAGAGGTTATTCCGACAGGTGCATTGTCTTTGGATATAGCGTTAGGTGTTGGTGGCATTCCCCGTGGCCGTGTCATTGAAATTTACGGTCCTGAATCTTCCGGTAAAACTACTGTTGCTTTTGCATATGATTGCTGAAGCACAAAAGCTGGGTGGCTGTGCCGCTTTCATCGATGCGGAGCATGCATTGGATCCTGAATATGCACGTCATCTAGGCGTTGATATTGATGATTTGCTGATTTCTCAACCTGATAACGGCGAACAAGCTTTGGAAATTGCGGATGCTTTGGTACGCAGTGGTGCAATTGATATTATTGTTATCGACTCGGTTGCTGCCTTGGTTCCTCGTGCCGAAATTGAAGGCGAAATGGGCGATTCCCATGTAGGCTTACAGGCACGTCTGATGAGTCAGGCTCTGCGTAAATTGACAGGCTTGATTTCTAAATCTAAATGTGCGACTATTTTCATCAACCAAATTCGTGAAAAAGTCGGTGTTATGTTCGGTAGTCCGGAAACTACTACCGGTGGTCGTGCTTTGAAATTCTATTCCACTATTCGTATGGACGTACGTCGTATTGATACCTTTGAAAAACGGTAACGAAATGATCGGCAGCAGAACTCGTGTTAAGGTTGTTAAAAAATAAAGTAGCACCGCCGTTTAAACAAGCAGAATTCGATATTATGTACGGCAAAAGGTATTTCTCACGAAGGCTGTGTATTGGATCTTGGTGCTGAATTAGACATTATCAATAAGAGTGGTGCTTGGTATTCTTATGGTGATGTTCGTTTAGGTCAGGGTAAGGAAAAGGTTAAAGATTTCTTACATGATAATCCGGATATTACCCAGGAAATAGAAAAGAAAATCCGTGCTGCCACTATTGAGCAAAATGTTACTAAAGAAGAACCGGAGGCGCCGGTAGCAGATGTGGAAGCAATCTTCAAAGACGAAATCTAAGCAAGAGCCTTTTAATAGTACACAACAAGCATATGACTGTGCTCTTACACTGCTTTCTTATAAGGATTATAGTGAGCAGAAAATGTTTGAACGCTTATTAGAAAAAGGTGCTGATAAAGAGCAGGCGAACGAAGCTATTGCTAAATTAAAGCATTATGGCTTTTTAGATGAACAACGTTATGCACAACGTGTTTACGAAGGCTGGTTGATGAAACGCTATTATGGTCGTCAGCATTTGCAGGCAGAGTTGAATAAGCGTGCTATTAAGCAGGAGTATGTTGATGAGGTAATGGAACAGTTTACTGATGATGTAGAGGAAGAGCAGGCAGAAAATGCTGCTATGCTATTTCTTCAACGTAATCGACGCAAGTTAGAAGCAGTAGATTGTGATTATAGAAAAATCTATGCTGCAGCTGGTCGTTTTATGGCAGCAAGAGGATTCTCTTCCGTTATATGCAGACGGTAGTACGAAAAATAAAAGAAGTAATGATAAAATGACATGTTTTATCTAGTACTCATAACTAGATAAATAGTTTTAACTATATATGGTTTTAAACATGCTTTTTGCATAATAGTTGTTTTTATAGCGTGTCCAGTGGTCTGATATTTTTAGAAGTTGGTGGTGGAAAATATCCACGTCTGCTCTCTACTGACTAGATTTTTAGAATCTTGGTCGGTAGGGGGGCTTTCTTTTTAGGTTTGTACCAGATTATAGAAAGCTAGTAAAATATTTAGTTAACTTTCAGCGCTGAACA
>VOFG01003582.1_pt1 | contig 15624 bp, 34 predicted proteins | sample 5384171 | NCBI WGS metagenome assembly VOFG01 (sample SAMN12384726, study PRJNA508395) | human gut metagenome | isolation source: healthy gut F | host: Homo sapiens
TCTTCGCAATTTCAACGATTCTCTTAGCGATAATCGGACGAGCGAAGGAAGTACCTAACAGGTAATGCTCATAAGTAGCGCCAGCCTTCATGGTCGGGATGATGTACTCATCTACGAACTCTTTCTTCAGATCCTCGATGTACAGCTTGGAAGCACCTGTCTTTAATGCCTTCTCTTCCAGACCATCCAGCTCCGCACCCTGACCTACGTCAGCGGAAACTGCAATAACCTCACAGCCATAGTTTTCTTTTCAGCCACGGGATTAAAACCGATGTGTCCAGACCGCCTGAATATGCAAGAACAATTTTATTATATTTCTTAGCCATTTTCATTTCCTCCAATCATTTGCCTGCGTGATGCTTTTTTCTTTGTCCGTCCAGTCAACTAAGACCGGCAGATTTATATGCCTCACGTGAAATTACCCAGATTATACCTCCTTGATCCTAATTATGCAATACTTTTTTGCATTTTTATGAATAATTTTTGTATAAAAACGTGTTTTATGCATTTTTCATGTGTTTTATGCATAAAATAACATTTACGGACTTCATTTATATGCTATGCTACATGATAGGTATAAGTATTATAAATAAGTGGTACTAATGTGTGTACAGTAACATGGTACTGCCCCTTCCTGCATTCTAAAATATGCATCTTGATTTAAAATGTCAAAATTGCTATTATAATGTAAGAATAAAATGAAAGCATTCGAAAGGATAAAAACCATGACGATCAATGAAAAAGCACTCGAACTTCATGAAAAAATGGAACGGCAAGCTCGATACGTCTCCAAAGTACAGGTAAAAAAACCAGAGAGGATCTGGCTCTGGCATACACCGGGCGTTGCAGAACCATGTAAGGTAATTGCAGAAGATCCGGAAGCTGCATGCCGCTACACCATCAAGTCCAACACTGTAGCCGTTGTCTCCGACGGAAGCGCCGTTCTGGGACTTGGCAATATCGGACCGTTAGCAGCTATGCCGGTTATGGAAGGAAAAGCTGTTCTGTTTAAAGAATTTCGGCGGCATCAATGCATTCCCGATCTGCCTCGACACACAGGACACCGAGGAGATCATCGAGACAGTTGTCCGCATTGCCCCGGCATTCGGCGGTATCAACCTGGAGGACATCTCCGCACCGCGCTGTTTTTGAGATCGAGGAACGTTTAAAGAAACGGTTAAACATTCCGGTTTTCCACGATGATCAGCACGGAACCGCCATCGTCGTACTGGCAGGCATCATCAACGCCCTGAAAGTAACCGGCAAGAAGAAGGAAGACTGCCGCGTCGTTGTCAACGGCGCCGGAAGCGCAGGCGTTGCCATCACCAAACTGCTCTTAAACTACGGATTCCCGCATATCACCATGTGTGATAAGACCGGTATGCTCTGCAAAGGGGCATGGAAGGGCTTAACTGGATGCAGGAAAAGATGGTCGAAGTTACCAACTTAGAGCACAAGACGGGCACACTTGCCGATGCATTAAAAGGCGCTGACATCTTCGTAGGCGTGTCTGCTCCGGGCATCGTTTCCCAGGAGATGGTTGCTTCCATGAATAAGGATTCCATTCTCTTCGCAATGGCAAACCCGGTACCGGAGATCATGCCGGATCTGGCAAAAGCTGCTGGTGCAAAGTCGTAGGAACCGGACGTTCCGATTTCCCGAACCAGGTCAACAACGTTCTCATCTTCCCAGGCATCTTCCGCGGCGCTCTGGAAGGACGCGCAACCGCTATCACCGAAGAAATGAAACTGGCTGCTGCCAACGCAATTTGCTGCTCTGGTTGATGACAGCGAATTGAGCGGACGAGAACATTCTTCCGGCAGCATTTGATCCGCGTGTAGCTGACGCTGTTTCCAAGGCTGTGAAGGAACACATTAAGAAATAAACGTAACAATTCAAGCGATTCTCGCATTTACCGTAAGAACCGCACAAAATTTACACAGTTACGAAATAATAATAAAGGAGTTTTTTTCCATGCTGGCTGAACCGATGACACTTTACAAACTGATGAATCTCTATATGCTGCACCAGGTCAATTTTCCGCTGACCAACGCGCAGCTCTCAATTTTTTTCCTGGATCGTGAGTACACCACGTATTTCACACCCAGCAGGCCTTGGAACGAGCTTCTGGATGCAGGTCTGGTAAAGGAGACAATGCGGAACAGCTCCCGCTATGAGATCACTAAGGAGGGGCGAGGAAACGCTGGAATTTTTCGGCAAAAAATATCTCTCCTGCCATCGTGAGCGACATGGATGAATACCTGAAACAGAACCGCTTCCGCATGCGAAACGAAGTAGGACTGATCTCGACTTCTATAAATCGACCAATCAGGACTACATCGTTCACAAGAATGCGGGAAGGAAAAACCGTTCTTGTCAATCTCGATATCTCCGTTCCGGATAAGGAGCAGGCGGAAATCATGTGCAATCACTGGAAGGATCGAAGCCAAGAGATTTATGCTTATGTAATGAAATCTTTGATGAGTGAGCATGGGGTGGAAAAGAAAAATAGCAATATTCGCGATAGAGACGAAAAAAGGAGCCCCATCAAGATGCGTACAACTGATTCAGGAAAACCTGTTCTGCATCTTGATGGGGGCTTCTTTTTCTGTATTAATTCCAGTTTTTTTTTCTTGCTATGCTATAAATAATTAAAAACCATCTTACTCTACCGTAACACTCTTCGCCAGGTTTCTAGGTTTATCAACATCAAGTCCCTTCAGAAACACTTACATAATATCAGCAGCTGCAGCGGCACAACCGCTAAGCTCGGTGTGAAGTGCTCGTCAGTCTTCGGTACATAGACTGCGAAATCGACGGTGTCTTCAATATTGTAGTTGCCTGCAGTTGTGAGTCCCATGAGGTAGGCGCCGCGGCATTTTACTTCTACCATGTTGCTGATCATCTTCTCATACAGGGCTTCCTGGGTCAGGATGCTGACTACGAGGATACCATCCTCAATCAGGCTGATGGTTCCGTGTTTTAATTCTCCAGCTGCATATGCTTCGGAATGGATGTAGCTGATCTTTTAATTTCAGGCTGCCTTCCATGCTGACTGCGTAGTCGATGCCGCGGCCGATGAAGAACACGTCTTTTGCATTGGCATATTTCGCTGCGAACCACTGGATGCGTTCTTTGTCATCTTCGAGCAGCTTCGCAATCTGATCCGGCAGTTCCTGCAGGGCTGCAAGGAAGTTCTTCATATTTTTTCTTCTGTGATCGTACCGCGCACATGGGCGAACTGTACGCCCAGAAGATATCCGGCAACCAGCTGTGTGCTATATGCCTTGGTGGTCGCCACCGCGATCTCCGGTCCTGCCAGTGTGTAGAAAATATGATCTGCCTCACGTGCAATCGTGGAACCTACCACATTGACAATCGCCATCGTAGGAACGTCCTGGCTCTTTGACAGACGCAGGGCTGCCAGGCTGTCGGCTGTCTCGCCCGACTGGCTGATGATGATAAACCAGACTGTTCTCTTCCAGAATCGGGTTCCGGTAACGGAACTCGGAAGCCAGCTCGACGCGGACCGGAATACGCGCCAGATCTTCGATCACATACTGCGCTGCCACGCCTGCATGGTAAAGCAGAACCACACGCTACGATATAAATACGCTTTAACGAACGAATGACGTCATCGGAAAGTCCTGCCTCGGTCAGGTCAATATGACCATCGCGGATGACTGAATTTAATGTATCCCGAACCGCACGCGGCTGTTCATGGATCTCCTTAATCATGAAATGCTCATAACCTCCTTTTTCAGCAGCTTCTGCATCCCACTCAATCGTCACAAGTTCTTTCTGAATCTCTTCTGATCAATATTATAGAAAGTAACCTCTCCCTTATGTAAGCGTCCCAATTCCTGGTTGCCGATATAGTATACCTTGCGGGTATATGGAAGCAGGGGCGGAACATCTGACGCGATAAAGGATTCACCCTCGCCTACCCGATGATCATCGGGTTATCCTGACGGGCTACAAAGATCTCCTCTGGATAATCCTTAAACATAACGGCCAATGCATACGTGCCACGGATACGCATCATCGCACGCGCCATCGCATCGAGCGGTCCCTCGTTGTATTTCTTATAATAATGATCGATCAGCTTTACAGCCACCTCTGTATCAGTATCTGAATAAAACGTATATCCACTTTTAATCAGTTTTTCGCGAATTTCCTGATAGTTTTCAATAATACCATTGTGAACCGCTACCACGCTGCGGTCATCCGTGCAGTGCGGATGCATTGTTCTCAGACGGCTCCCCGTGTGTCGCCCAGCGGGTGTGACCGATGCCGCAGTTGCCCCGCATTGCGCGTCCGTTGTCTGTCTCTCTGCCAGCGCGCAGACGTCCCTTCGCCTTTACAATCTCCGGTACACGTTCTCCGTCTCTCTGACTGCCAGACCTGCTGAATCGTATCCACGATATTCAAGCTTCTCCAGACCCGCTAAGATCGGAGCCGCCTGCTGGTCTCCTGTATATCCTACGATACCACACATACAATTATTCCTCCTTTTTTCCAACCAGGCGAGCTGCTGCCATCATACCGCCTCAGACACTCCCTGCCTTAAACATCTCTATCTCAAGAATATGATAAATCTATTGATTCTTCAAAATAGAATCTTCTATAAAATATGTCGTTTATCCCTAAATAGCGCCTGACCGGCACCTTCGATATAGACTTTCTTCTCAGTCATGTACATATTCTGTCTCATTATACCAAAAAGAATCTTCTTGTCAGCATTTGCTGTAATATTTTCGTCAGTCATCATATAGACACATCTCTTTTCAAAACCATCCGCTATAAGCAGTCACATATTTCTTCTGCATATCTACCTGTAAAATAACGATTGTCCACGACAACTATTTTTTATACAGGAGGTTTCATCATGAAAACGAAACAATGTACTTTAACGATCTTCTTTTTTCTATCTGGCTGGAAAAGCAGAAACAGGCGCGAGCCCTGTCTACCTATGTGAAATACCGGCATCTGGCAGACCGTTATATCTCCCTTATTTTAGATCCATCCAGCTTTCAAAGGTCGATCTGCCTATGCTTCAGACATTCCGCAATTCCCTTTTTATCCCCGGATTCCCTGCATCCGCTTGGGAACGGAACTATCCGCTGTATTCTTCTGCTCGTCAACTCCATTCTGCGTCTTTCTCCTATGAAACCGGGCAGACAAACGGCATTCTCTATCTCCCGCCCCGTCTTCCAAAAAGCGCCCTGAAGTACCTGTTTTTACCCTTCAGGAACAGAAACAGCTCGAACACTATCTAACTGCCCATACAGGAATCTCCGAAGCCGTCATCTATCTGGGACTCTATACAGGGCTGCGGGTTGAGAACTCTGCGCCCTGCGTTGGGAAAATATTCATTTTTCCGATCGCTATCTCCATGTCCGACACACGGTGCAGCGCCTGACGCGCCTTGACACAACCCATAAATCAGAACTCATTTTATCCGGTCCCAAAAGCATCTCCTCCAACCGTTTGGTTTCCTGCCCGCTTTCCTTCTGCCAATCCTACAGCCATATTCTCATCCGGAACACCGGATTATTTTTCTGCTGTCACAATCTGCCAGCTCCCCGATGGATCCGCGAACCTTCCAGAATCACTACCAGCGCATTCTATCACAAGCCGGACTGCGCTATCTGAATTTTCATGCAATCCGGCACACGTTTGCCACCCGCAAATCACAAATGGCATGGATCCCAAAACGCTCAGCGAAATTCTGGGACACTCCGATTTGAAAGTCACGCTTGAATACTATTTTCATTCCTCTCTGGAATTCAAGAAAGAACAGATCGACCGCCTTACTGCTCTTTCTCCTACTGTCCATACTTCTCTTCCAGATATGCCACATAATATGACGGATTAAAATCTTCCCCCGTCATATCGCGCAGGATCTGACGGCTGTCCTTCAATTTGCCATACTGGTGAATATTTTCCGCAGATATTCGCGGATTTCTCCCAGGTTTCCAGCCTCCAGTAGTTTTTCTACCGGCAATTCCTTCTTCATCTGGTGATAAATCTGCGCGCCAAAGGCATTTCTAATGCATAGGACGGAAAAATAGCCGATCGATCCCTGTGACCAGTGAATATCCTGCAGTACGCCCTCCCGATCCGTGGACGGGCGTACCCCAGGTATTCTTCATACTTATCATTCCAGATCTGCGGCAGTTTCTCGACCTCCAGATCCTCCTCAATCAGCATTTTCTCAATTTCATAGCGCACACCAGCACATGCAGCGGATAAGAAAGCTCATCCGCTTCCGTCCGGATCAGCCCCTGAACGGTTCTATTAACCGCCGCCAGAAAATCCTCCAGACTCGTCTCCGTCAGCGGGCTTCCAAACATCTGCGCCACTTTTCCATAAATCGGTTTCCAGAATGCATGGCTGCGCCCCCCACGATATTTTCAAAGAAACGGGACTGGCATTCATGCATTTCCCATCGAAGTTCCCTGCCCCACCAGCGTCTGTGTCAGGTCATCCCGGATGCCAAATTCATAGATAGCATGTCCCGTCTCATGCAGCACGGAAAAATCGAAGAATCAATTCGTTTCTGATAATGCGTCGTGATCCGTACATCATGATTGTGCAGATTCGTCGTAAACGGATGGGCGCTTGAGTGCCAGTACTCCCCCGGTCAAAATCAAAGCCCTCATATTCTGCTAGAAAACGCGCCGCCTCTGCCTGCGCCGCCTCCGGATAATCTGCGGATAAAAAGGCGTCCGGAACCGTCTTCGAGCGCTCTGCCGATTCTTTCAAAAGCGGCACGATTTCTCCCTTTCATCAGCTCAAAAAAATGGATCTAACATCTCCATATTAAAACCTTTTTCGTAGGTATCCAGCATCACATCGTAAAGTTTCTGTCCCGGCTTTGCCCGGTACGCCGCAAATTTCTTCTGATAGGAAATAATCTCCTTCAAAACAGGGGCAAATGAAGCAAAATCATTTTTCTCTCGCGCACGCGTCAGATTCCCGTCGCACGCGCCGTAAGTTCTGCACACGCACGGTATTCCTCCGGCGGAATGCAAGAAAGCTGCTCCTGCTCCTCGGCTGCTTCCCGGAGAATTGCCGACTGCACCTCATCAAATACGCCCGCATTCTCTTTTTCTGCCTTCTGGCAGGCATCCAGCAGCTCCTTAAAAACGCATTGACGCCAGAATCTCCTGATACTGCTCCGAAAGTGAACCTATTACCCGCGCGGTATGCTCTGCTGCACCCTTCGGCGCCAGCGTCTCATCATCCCACTCAAACAAAACCATCGACGTCTGAAGCGCCATCGCCCGCTCCAAAAGAGACTGCAGCTCCTCAAACTGTTTTTTTACATTCTGATTCTTCTGTTCTGTCTGTGCCATTTTCCTGCCTCCTGTCTTTTTCTCGTAATTTTATCATCCAAATTCTGTGTATTTTTAGGTTCCGCTGCACATATGCCTGCATTCTTTTGTAATATGAGCCATTTCCATCTTCATCATACCAGATTTTCTTTCTTCTGTTTCTTATATCTTTCTTATGATTTTTACAGTTCACACATTGTGCAAACTGTAACAGGATTTTCTCATGATGCCTTATGTGACTTTCCAATCTTGCATAATCATGCAAAACGCGGTATACTAAAACCAGTTTAAATCATATGCATAAAGCTGGTTCCCGGCACACGGATATACGCCACGAATCAACTTCCATGCACACACCAGGACAGGAGGGATTGCAGATGATCGAAGCAACGAGCTGCGGCGGTGTGGTTATATTTCGGGAAAAATTACTCGTTCTTTACAAAACTACCGGAACAAATACGAAGGCTGGGTTCTTCCCAAAGGAACCGTAGAACCGGGCGAAGACTTCAAGCAGACCGCCCTCCGGGAGGTTCATGAGGAGACTGGCGTCGCCGCCTCCATCATCAAGTACATTGGCAAAAGCCAGTACACCTTCAACACCCCTCAGGATACCATCGAAAAGACCGTGCACTGGTATCTGATGATGGCGGACAGCTATTACAGCAAGCCGCAGCGCGAAGAATACTTCGTCGATTCCGGCTACTACAAATTTTACGAAGCCTACCACCTTCTGAAATTTTCCAACGAAAACAGATCCTGGAAAAAGCCTACAATGAGTATCTGGATCTGAAAAAGGCAAATTTGTGGGGGAATCGGAAATACTTTTAATCACAAGAACAAAGAGGCTGTTGCAAAATCATTAGCAAAAATAGATGATTGAGCGGCAGCTTCCATTTCTCTGCCAGCTAATCTGGGTTAAAATTGCGGTTTTCCTGTTAAAAAGGCTTTTCGGTAATTTCTATGAAAAAAACACCCCGTCCGCTGCAAAGCCAACGAACAGGGTATTAAAAAAGGGGGAGGATAAGTATTCAAAAATTTCTCTTTGTGATACTAACAGTATGACCCGTTTCTGTTATTCTATACATCAATCTCCAAATTTTTATACGCCTTTTATCTGCTTCCGAGTATCCGGTTTTCATATTATTTATCATACATACCTTTTCCCTTGCTTTCTTCCTCTCTTTCCGTTACAATAGATACGTTTTGAGTTGTACTTTTTAATTTATTTTTACCTTTATGAAAAATACAACTCCAGCAAATCATTTTATGTACATTTTATATTGATTTAAAACTTTTTATATCGTAAACCTTGTACTTACCTCACAAAAGGAGATTTACCTTATGAACAAGAAAAACATCTTAGTCGGACAGTCCGGCGGACCGACCGCGGTTATCAACGGAGCCTTTACGGTGTTATCTGCGAAGGTGCGCGCCACAGCGATGCGGTTGGCTGCGTCTACGGTATGATAAATGGAATGAGGGCTTTTCGCGGATTCTTATATGAACCTTTCAGAAACACTCTCCGATGACGATCTGGAACTTCTTCGCCTGACTCCGGCGGCGTATCTAAGTTCCTGCCGTTTTAAACTCCCGGAGAACCTCTCCGACAGCTTCTACCGCGTCCTCTTTGAAAACTGGAGCGGCTGGACATCGGCTATTTCTTTTTTTACATCGGCGGCAACGACTCAATGGACACCGTCAGCAAGCTTTCCCGCTATGCGGCGCAGATCAAAAAGCCCGATCCGCTTTATCGGCATTCCCAAGACGATCGACAACGATCTCGTCCTGACCGATCACACGCCGGGATACGGCAGCGCTGCCCGCTATGTCGCTGCATCCGTCCGTGAAATTGCGCTGGACGCCTCTGTCTATCAGCAGAAATCGGTCACCATCGTTGAGATCATGGGACGCCATGCCGGATGGCTGACGGCTGCCTCTGCCTTAGCACGCAAGGAAGCCGGTGACAATCCGCTCTTAATCTATCTGCCGGAAGCTCCATTTGAGCTGGCACAATTTAATGACGATTTAAAGAAAGCGTTTGAAAAGACAGCGAATGTCATCGTCTGCGTCTCCGAGGGCATCCGCGACCACGGTGGTCGTTTTATCTGCGAATATTCAACCGAAGCCCAGGTCGACACCTTCGGTCACAAAATGTTAGCCGGATGCGGCAAAATTCTGGAAAATTATGTCCGCAACCAGTTCGGCGTCAAGGTGCGCTCGGTTGAGCTCAACGTCAACCAGCGCTGTCCGGTCTTACCGTTTCCGGTACTGATTTAAACGAGGCTGAAATGGCAGGTCGTTTCGGCGTCCAGGCAGCCCTGGACGGTCACACTGGACAGATGGTGGCATTTGAGCGTGAGACTGATACAGCTGCTTCTGAACCTGTTCATGCAGCTGCTGCCGTTTCAAACGCTGCGGACTTAGGCGCAGCATCCGCTTCATGCGTAAAACATCGTAACACTGTATATAAAATTCATCCAGTTCTCAAGGATGTCAATCTGATCTGCAATCAGGAAAAGAAAGTACCTGCTGAGTGGATCACGAAAAACGGTACCGATGTCAGCGATGATTTCCTGGCTTACTCGCAGCCGCTGATCAAGGGGACGTTTCCCATATTATGGAAAACGGACTTCCAAAATATTTGTACCGCAAATAGTCCGTCACGCAGTATAACTGCTTCATCCTTGAAATCCATACAAGCAGCAGAAAAAGAGACGCTTCTTTTCATTTTACGGATGCGTCTCTTTTCTACTTAATAATACATAATACCTGAATTTTTCTAATTTACCCCCAATCACACACTCTTATCATTTGGGGAGGAATCTGACCGTGCCCTTTCAGCGCAGCCATCTTCTAAATCTAATCTTCCTCACAATCCCGAATTTCAACCCCATCATAAAGAACATCAGAATCTCTTCATAATTCTTGCCTTCGCGCGCCATCTCCTGTGCGCCGTTCTGGCTCATGCCGACTCCGTGACCGTAGCCTCCTACCCCAGATGGTAAATGTGCGGATGTCTTTTCCTCATCCCTGGCAGTTTCATCCACCGAGAAAAGGCACTCGGAAGCGTACTCCATCCTGTCAGTTCGGTTCCGTCATTTTTCTTATAAACGAGGGATTCCGAGCCGAGGACACTCCGGATCTGACTCTGACCTTTCAGTGTCTTGGTTCCCTCGCTTCCGACGATCTGCACCGTCTGGGCGATGCCACCCGTACCGCGGGAAGTCACAAAAATACCCTGAATCGCCGATGGTATCTACCTTCTGCTGCAGCTTCTTATTCGTGATCGTTGTTTTCCAGCGGTACATCGGAAACGAGGAATCATAATTCTGCTCACCCTGTCCCTGGATAAACTTGAGAAATGTGTCGTTGTCCGTCAAATCCGGAATCTTCTTCTTTTCCGTCAAACCGATCCCTTTCAGATACGGAACCTCGTCTTTGCTGGCGCCCCAGATCGTTCCATCGGTCGAATATCCGCAGGAAGTTGAAAAATAATACGTTTCCGCCGGGGTATCGTTGTAATATACAATCTTCCCGTCCGTCTCCTTGACTGCCAGATTCGTCCGCTCACTGCTCTCTGTATTATTGTACACCTGATAGTTCGTGCTGTCATCAACGTGTGCGCCGTAACGGCTGTAGGCATTCGCCTTGATCTGCCGGTAGGCATAGGTCCGTGCGCAAACTGCCTGCGCCTTGAGCGCCTCCAGCTCATAATTAGATGGCATCTCGCTCGGCACTACGCGTGTCAGGTAATCTTCGACGTCCAGCTCATTGATCAGAAGCAGCCCATCCGACTCCTCGCTCAACTCGAAGCTGCCGAAATACGACGGCGTTCCCTGCGCCCGCTTGGTGCTCAGGATGCGGATCTCCTTCTGCGGGTCTTCCAGCGTGATCGTCATGCGCCCTTCTTTCAGACGGTCATCGCCAGGACTCACGGACAATTTCGTTCCCGGGCTCAAAGTCTCCTCTGATTCGCCCCAGGTCACATGCATCGTGCTGTCCGACTGGAGTACCACTTTCGTGTGAAACAAGGAGGAATAATCATCATTCATGATCAGCACGCGGATGTTCGTCGCTGAAAAATCATGATTTAAAGTGCTGCACAAACCTTTTTGCCAGCCACGACAAATTTTCCCAGATCATAGCCGACCAGCACATCCCGCTTTTTCTGCTCCTTGACGACTCCATATGTTTTATATACTTTAAAAATCATCGTCCAGTTTCAGCGTTCCGTACCCGTCAATCTCGATCGTATCATCCATGACCGAGAGTACCTTTCCTTCGATCATATCTTCCTTGAGCGACAGCTTGCGGATCTTGCCCTTATCCAGCTCGACATCCGCCAGCACGCCATCGGTACGATCGCTGAGCTTTTCTTCCTCTGGAAATGTCGGACGATCGTGCCAATATACACATTCATCCCACCCGATTCTCCCGGAACGATCCAGACATTCTTATATGTAACTTTTCAGACTGTACGCCGCACAGCGTGATGATCGAACCATCACGCTCATAGACCTCGATCTTCCGATCGATGCAGGCATCCAGCGACACACCCTCAAAATTCATCGTTCCCCTGATCCGTATATGCCGTCCATGCCGCTGCTTCCTTCACATTTTCGGTGTTCCATAAAGCACCAGCTTCTGTTTTTGACCGCGTTTTCCGAATCTGCCTTTTTAAGAATGACTCATAAAACAGCCACCATTCTTCCTTCGGCATTGCCTTTTTTATATTTATTTTTAGATACATTCAGGGCGCTCGAAAGCCCTTTGAAACACGATCCGCCGCATATGCCGCTTCGCCATAGGTCAGTGCGCCCATCGCGTAGCTTTTACTTATCTTCTCGTCTCCCGGCTCCAGATAGCCTTCCTCAATCATATAGTCAATATATTTGGCATACCATTCATCCTGATCCGGCGTTCCAAAATGGCTTCCGTGTTCTCCCTGCGACGCAACGATGTCGTCCCGGTCTGCAAATGATAACGCCATAGCTTTCGATGCCATGGCGCGTGAAATATCATTATCCGAGTGATCCAAAAATACAATTGCAAAGAGCAGGAGTGCCAGAAAAGCCGGAATCGCCACTGCCCAGTAAACCAGCTTTTTAGGTTTCAGAGGCTGTACTGCCTTTCGCGATCTGCCTGTTTTCTTTTCCATATTTCTCCAGCCGCCTTTATTTTTTAACTGTCCTTTCTCATTCACAGTCACTTTTTATTTAACTCCATAAACGTTCCTGTTTCTCATCAATGTGGTCTAACTTCCGGTATTCGTCTGTCTCCATCGGCAATTTTTCGAAGCCGCAGTGACCGGTGCACCGCGCGGGGAGATCAGGTCATAGATAACCGCAAATGCCGGTACAGCGATAATCATGCCGACGAAACCAAAGAGTCCTCCAAAGAAGAGAATCGAAAACAGTACCCAGAAACTCGAAAGTCCTGTCGAATTGCCCAGGATCTTCGGTCCCAGAATATTGCCGTCAAACTGCTGCAGAAGCAGAATCAGATGAGGAAATACACACACTGGAGCGGACTGACCAAGAATACCAGGAACGCTGCCGGTATCGCACCGATGAACGGTCCAAAAAAGGTATCACATTCGTCACACCGATAATGACGCTCAAAAGCATCGGGAACGGCATATTTAAGATCGTCACACCGATGAAACAGATAATACCGATAATGAGGGAATCCACCAGCTTGCCGATGATGAAGCCGCCGAACATCTGATTGATAAACCGGAGCTCCTCGATTACCAGATTCGCCTGTCTTAGATTCAGGCAGCCATAGACAATCTTCTTTCCCTGTGCTGCCAGTGTATCTTTGCAATATTTAGCAGATACACCATGACGATCAGACCGATCAGCCAGTTTTTGATAAATTCCAGGACTCCCAGCACGCTGCTGGAAAGGTATATCACGATTCTGTCCAATCCGGTGCATATCAATGTTGGTAAACGATTTCTCCGCCCAGTTCTGAAAAACTGCCAGATTATTTTCAAAACTGCTCAAGAACCATATTTTCGATCTCCGGATTATTTTTCAAAATACGCTGAATCCATTCATACACATTCTGCACATACAGCGGAAATGAATCCTGAATACCAATCAAACTCTCGATCAGCTGCGGGATCATGAGCTGGAACATTCCTACCACAAGCACAATAACCAGCCCCAGACAGGCTGCCGTCGCAAGCATCCGGGCTGCACCACGGACGTATTTGGAATTCTTAGTGACAGAGGCCAAGGGTCTTTTCCACGATCCCTGCTACCCAGTTATATGCCGGGGCGGTCAGATACGTCAGCACCGCACCGCAGAGAATCGGCGCAAGATTTTCACAACCTTGCGGGTGCCCGCCGACACCACATCCCAGTGTTGGATGCTGAACCAGAGCAGTATGCAGACCGCAATCACCGAAACTGCCGTCATACCCATATAAATGTATTCTTTGAAATCTCTTTTTCCATACTTATGTTCTTATCCGTTCCTCTTTTCTGATTTTACAATGTGCTTCTGGAAAATGTTACATTTCTTTACACACTTTCTTTTACAGAGAAAGCAGCGATTGCTCGCTGCTTTTTATCCTTTGTAACCCCAAAATGCCGGCTCTTACCATATTGACGCCTAGCGCTGCTAGGTGGGCAACCTCATAGATTTCTGTCTTCCACTCGAGAGGAGGCCTGACATCCATCTAAAAATATCGGAATCCCGTTAGTCAAAATGTAGGTTCAAAAAAAGCAAGAGTTGTCAGGCATCCCAGGAATTACAAATATTCTCTTTTTGATACGGCTATTATACCGCAAGTCGGATGTTTTCAAGTTCCATTTTCTGATAATGCGGTCAGGTTGTTACTGTTCAGGTTATCCATCTCTCTATCTTTTTTAAGAAACTCCTTTTTGTCTTTTATACTTCTCCCCACTTCATCAGGAAAATCTCCCAGCTCTTCCACCGTCTCAATCTGGTAGTCTGCCCCATTTTCCGTAAACTCTTCCCGGGAACCATATCCATACAGCACTGCCGCACATGGGAGCTGATTTTCATGCGCCCCCGATAATATCGTGTTTCCGGTCGCCCACCATGATAACCTTCGATTCCTCCGGTGTTGTTCCCAGACGGTCCAGCGTGTAGGCAATCACATCGCCTTTGCGGACCCGGATCTCCTCCATATCCGCCCCGCCAACCAGGGTAAAAGTAGGAAAGCAGATCAAAATGCTCCAGAATCTGAATAGCAAACGGTTCCGGCTTCGAGGGTTGCCACCGCCAGCGTAAGACCGGCATCCTTTAAACGTGCCAGCATCTCCCGGATTCCCGGATAGACTTTGTTTTCAAACATTCCCTGTTTCGTAAAATATTCGTGGAAATGGCCGATCGCTTCGCGCGCCTGCGCTTCGCTGAATCCGTAATATTCTTTAAAACTGTCCGACAGCGGCGGTCCGATGAACGGACACAGTTTGTCAGATCCGGCTCATCGATCCCGTATGCCTGCAGCGCATGCTGGACAGACTTTGTGATGCCTTCCTTCGGATCTGTAAGGGGTTCCGTCGAGGTCAAATAGTATGATATGGTTCATATGGTTCGTTCTCCTTATTGTAGTCCGCGGTGCATTACTCCGCAGCACACCAGCTTGAAAAACTACGTTTTCATTGCTTACGACCATTCTAATACATTTTACGCAAAAAAGAAAGACAACTTTTCTCCAGCCATCTTTCTTTTCTGCGTTTCAGTTACTGTTCACGCATACGTGCCCAGCAACGGAATTTGCCGTGGCTTCGCATTTAAATACGGCAAATTTCTGCTGCCACCACGTTTTTTCTTACGGCACTTTCGGTTCCAAAGTGCCTACCCGTGACAGTAACGTGTTTCACTCTTTATTTGTAAAATTCATGTCCACCATGCTGCATGACATAGGTCAGCTTGCCATCGAACCAGCGTACATTGGAGGAAGCAGAGATTCCGCGGTTCATGAAGTACAGGGCGCCGCCCGAGTAATCCTCGCCTTCCAGTGCACGATTGACGCAGTCAATTGTCTGCTGCGTTACCTTACAGCTGTTGATCGTTCCATCCAGTACCGGTGAGAACTGGGATGGTTCGTACACAACGGCTTTGACGCTGTTCAGGGAATTTCTTGTTTTTTCACCCGGTTGATGATTACATTTTGCAACCAGTATCTTTCCCCTGTCGTCACACACCCGCCTCCGCCTGCACAATTTTCTGCAGAACACTGTAATCTTCATCGCTGTAAGAGATGACTGCGCGTTCCTGGCGCTCCCGTTCTTCTGCTTCCTGC
>VOFG01003652.1_pt1 | contig 15610 bp, 22 predicted proteins | sample 5384171 | NCBI WGS metagenome assembly VOFG01 (sample SAMN12384726, study PRJNA508395) | human gut metagenome | isolation source: healthy gut F | host: Homo sapiens
ATTATTTGACTTTATTGATACTAAGCATCCACAGATTCCAGAGTCTATTAAAGAGACTAAGGAACTGACAGCAGATAATGAGAAGGCACCTCTATAGTCGCCATCGAGGAGTTTGGTTAAGAAAACATTTATCCAGTAAATGTTTTTGGAATGGAGGTAATAGTTTATGGCCTCAATGAGAGACATAAAAGACGCAGAGATAGTATTCAAAGTACCGGTCAGATTACCAAAGCCATGAAGCTCGTATCTACTGTTAAATTGCAGAAAGCTAAAGGGAAAGCGGAAAGTACCAAGCCGTATTTCTCACCTTATGTATGATACCGTAAAGAATATGCTTGCCAAGTCAGGTAATATCAATCACAAATATCTGAAAGCCGGAGATTCAAGTAAGAAAGCGATTATTACAATTACAGCGAACAGAGGACTTTTGCCGGAGGATATAATTCTAATATTACCAGACTTATAACAGGTAGTGATATTCCTAAGGAAGACGCACTTATATATGCAATAGGAACAAAGGGAAGAGATTTTCAAGAAGAGGCTATCAGATTAAAGCAGATTATTCAGATATGGTTGAAGAACCTGCGTATACAGATGCCAAGGCTATATGTAATGAGGTGCTTGATGCATTTACAAGTGGGAGAAGTCGGAGAGATATATCTGCTTATGTATCTTTAAGAACAATGTGGTTCATGAACTAAGCTATCAAGTCGCTCCTGTTGATGGAGATTCAATGAAACAGGATGGGAGCAGAGACTGATAATACACTCTATGAATTATGAGCCGGGTGAAGAGGAGGCTCTAACCTGATTATACCTAAAAGTATGTGTGCAGTCTTATATATGGGGCTATGGTAGAAGCTGTTTGCCAGTGAGAACGGAGCACGTATGCAGGCAATGGACAGTGCTACAAGCAATGCAGAGGATATGATATCAGATCTGTCGCTTAAGTTTAACAGAGCACGTCAGGCTTCAATTACACAGGAACTCATAGAGATTATAGCAGGAGCGAATGCTATCAATTAATAAAACAATGGGAGTGGAATAATGGCAGAGAATAATATTGGTGGCATTACTCAGGTTATCGGTGCTGTAATTGATATTAAGTTCACAGACGGTAATCTGCCAGAAATCACCCTAGTATCAATATTAAGACTAATGACGGCGGTAAACTTTGTTGTTGTAGAGGTTGCCCAGCATCTTGGCGATGATGTAGTAAGATGTATAGCCATGGGTCTACAGATGGTCTTGTCAGAGGTATGGATGCAGAGGCGACAGGTGCCCCAATTTCTGTACCGGTAGGGTGAACAGACTTTTTAGGAAGAATGTTCAATGTATTAGGTGATCCAATTGATAATAAGCCAGCGCCAGAAGTACAGGAGCATATGCCTATTCATAGAAAGGCACCTGCATTTGCAGAGCAGGCAACTAATACAGAGATTCTTGAGACTGGTATCAAGGTTGTAGATTTTTTTGTCCTTACCAGAAGGGTGGTAAGATAGGACTTTTCGGAGGTGCCGGAGTAGGTAAGACAGTACTTATTCAGGAACTTATCAGAAATGTGCAACAGAGCATGGTGGATATTCAGCATTCACTGGTGTTGGAGAAAGAACAAGAGAGGGTAACGACCTTTATCATGAGATGATGGAATCAGGCGTTATCGAGAAAACTACCATGGTGTTCGGACAGATGAACGAACCACCTGGAGCAAGAATGAGAGTTGGTCTTACAGGACTTACAATGGCTGAGTACTTCAGAGATAAGGGTGAAAAAGGATGTACTTTTTTTCATTGATAATATCTACAGATTTACCCAGGCTGGTTCAGAGGTTTCAGCACTTGGACGTATGCCTTCAGCCGTTGGTTATCAGCCAACATTACAGACAGAGATGGGTGCTCTTCAGGAGAATCACATCTACAAAGAACGGATCAATTACATCTGTTCAGGCTGTATATGTACCAGCCGATGACCTTACTGACCTGGCCTGGCTACAACATTTGCACATCTGGATGCTACAACACAGTTCTTTCAAGATCAATCGTTGAGCTTGGTATCTATCCAGCCGTTGACCTGTTAGAGTCTACGTCAAGAATTCTTGATCCAAGAATTGTTGGTGAGGAGCATTACAGGTTGCAAGATTAGTTCAGGAAATCTTACAGAAATACAAAAGAATTACAGGATATCATCGCTATCCTTGGTATGGACGAGCTTTCAGAGGATGAGATAAGCTTGTTGTTTCAAAAGAGCAAGAAAGTCTGTTCAGAGATTCTTATCACAGCCATTCTTCGTTGCAGGACAGTTTACTGGTCTTGAAGGAAGATATGTTCCTGTAAGTGAGACTATTCAGGGCTTCAAGGAAATTATCGAAGGAAAGTATGATGACATTCCAGAGAGTTACTTCCTTTAACTGTGGTGGAATTGATGATGTTTTAGCTAAGGTAGAGAAGTAGAAAAGAGGTTGTAATGGCAGATTTACAGACAATAAAAGTCGGTTAATACGCCGGACAGAGTTTTCACTGGCGATGACGCTACATTTGTTGAACTTTCTACCAGTGAAGGCGATATAGGTGTTTATCCGGGACATATTCCGCTTACTGCAGTTGTTGTTCCTTGTGTTCTTAGCATACACAATGGTAATGATGTAAAGAAAGCTGCGGTACACGGTGGAATTATAGAGATTCTCAAGGATAAGATAACTATTCTTGCTGAGGTGGCAGAATGGTCAGATGAAATCGATGTAGAAAGAGCTAATGAGGCGAGACTGCGAGCTGAAAAGAGACTTGCCAGCCATGATTCTAATCTGGATATGGTAAGAGCAGAGGCAGCGCTTAAGAGATCGCTTGCGAGAATTAAGGCTGCTAATTAAATAATATGTATAAACCTTCCATTATCTGGGAATATTTCAGGTGATGGGAGGTTTTTTATATGGTAAAGATATATAGATTTCAGAGGCTGATGATAGCAGCTGCAGTAATTATATGGGCAGTATTTGCCGGCAGACTTGTATACAAGGGCATAAAGGGTGAGACAATGGATGTTGTAGATACATTTTGTGAAAATGTGTACTATGATATAAGTGCCGACATATCAGCGACAGGGAAAGCTTGACAATGGGATGTCGGATACAGCAAAGAAACTTATGATGACACAGATGGCAAAGACTCTGGGGCTTAACAGATATAATATAACGGAGGATGAAACAGGAATATATCTTACACAGCAATCAGTTAATGGCGGCGCAGATATATCAATAAAAAGAGCAGTACAGGAGAATATTTTATAACTGATATAGAACTGTATAAGGGATTTGAGAGCACTTCAGATTATGAAAAGCTGATGAAACAGGTTTTAGAGGAATATGGAATAGATACTCATGTAACAGTCAGCATGAAAGGAAGCATTGCTGGGGATATGTCACAGTATGATAAGAGCGAGGTCAGCGGCAGAATGCTTAAGATGCTGGGTGCAAAGACTGTGACTACGGGACAGATACAGGATTCATATGTTGTGTATGCTTATGCTAAAAGCGTTAAGGATTCTGTAAGCATAGGAAAGAACAAGATAAATGTTAATATAACTATGAATTATGACGAGACAAGGGGAGTGACGGATATACAGCTTTCAACACCGATATATAATGAGGATTTCTGATGATGATTTTTAAGGCATAAAACTTGCTATTGTGGTTTTTGTCTAAAGAGATTAAAATAACCATGTATATCCAGAGGATAAATCAAGAAAAAGATGAGGCAGATATGGAATTAAAAAGAGCTTTTTAGATAAATGTATTAATGACAGGCTTATTGATCTTACAATAAGCGGACAGAAGGTAAAGAATGAAGAAGATGTGATGAGGGTTAAGATTCGTCCGGTCCGACTTAAGGATGAGATAAAGTATCAGGCATCAGAATTCGTGGGAAGAAAAGTGCTTCACACCAATTATTCAGAAGAAGACATTAAGACAAGAATTACAGAATATATGGAGAACACATTTAAACAGGCGCAGTTTAATATGACAGATGCGACTGCCACGGTGCTTAGTTCAAAGAAGGGCGCATGTACCTGTAAGTATAAAAGGCTTGCACAGATAAAGAGTCAGAAGGATATGTCACACAACAGAACCAAGACATATATTCTTAAAGAGGGCGAGAAGGTGGATTTTCTTGTTGATCTTGGAGTTATGACTAAAGAGGGGCAATTGTAAGAACAAGATATGATAAGTTCAGGCAGATTAATAGATTCCTTGAATTTATAGAGGATATTCTGCCACAGTTAGATAAGGATAAAGAACAGACAATAATTGATTTTGGATGTGGAAAATCATATCTTACATTTGCAATGTATTATTATCTCAAGGTACTTAAGGGATACAATATCAGGATAATCGGGCTGGATTTAAAGAAAGATGTTATTGAGCATTGCAACCAGTTAAGAACGAAATATGGTTATGAGAGACTCAATTTCTATGAAGGAGATATTGCTTCTTACAAGGGTGTTGAGTCTGTAGATATGGTTGTAACACTTCATGCATGTGATACGGCTACAGATTATGCACTCGCCAAAGCAGTAAAATGGGGTACGAAGGTTATACTTTCTGGGCCTTTCTGTCAGCATGAGGCCAACAGAACAATTGGATATGAAACTCTTTCACCTGTCATTGAGTATTGAATCTTAAAGTAAAGATTTGCAAAGAATAGCGACAGATGGTGCAAGGGCAAAGCTTTTTAGAATATAAGGGTTACCACACACAGATACTGAATTCATAGACATGGAGCATACACCAAAGAATCTGCTTATAAGAGCTGTTAAGACCGGAAAGACTGATGCTAAGGCTTATGAGGAAGTACAGAATATGAGCAGGGTGCTTAATATTGACCTTACGCTAAAGAAGCTTTTTGGAGGATTAAATTGAAAAGAATCAGGAATTATAGTATATCAGGTTCTAAGTATTTTATACTTGGAGTTATATTTTTGGTTACGGTTATCATAACATGTATATCAATGAAATTCGAACAGATAATGCCGTCAGCAACCACTATGGCAGATGCAACTCATCCAACAGTTGCAATGGATACAGAGGCAGGAACGCAGTATAATGTGCTTCATGGTTACACTTCGGAGCTGGATTCAACATTGTTTTATGGCAATATTACACCTGTTGCAAAGGACAGAAAGCTGACAGTTACAATTAATACATACGGAGAAGATATTGAAGGTGTGGCATACAAAATCCGTTCTTTAGAGGATAAGTCGCTTATCGAGAATACTGAGGTTAGTGATTATGATAATGCAGGGAGCAGTATAAATGTTACATTTAACATAAAGAATCTTCTTGATACCGGGAAAGAGTATGCGCTTGAGATTGTGCTTAAGACAAAGAAGCATGAGGCAGTATATTATTACACAAGAATTGTTTATGGAGTGGATTATGACCTTCAGAAAAAGCTTGATTTTGTCATGGATTTCAATGCATGTACATTTGATGACAGTAGACTTAAGGACATAGCCGGATATCTTGAAACTTCAAGCTCAGGCGATAACACTAATTATGGAAAGGTAAATATTAACTGCTCATTAAGCCAGGTCGGCTGGGGAGACCTTGACCCATATGTAGAGAGTGATATTATGCCGGAGGTTATATCAGTTGATGATGATGTGGCAATATTAAGACTTAGTTACAGAGTTGGAGCAAACAAATGATTATTCATCAAGTGATACATATACAGTAAGTGAGTATTATAGAATACGGCAGACTAACAGTGGTTTCTATCTTCTTAATTTCGAGAGGGAGATGAATCAGGTATTTGACGCAAGGAACGACCTGACTTCAACGGCGAAGATTAATCTTGAATTAATTCTTCAACAGATGTTAATTGTGCATCTGATGAAAAGGGAATATATACCTATTTTGTTAATCAGGGTTCACTGTGGTGTTTTAACAGCAGTTCACAGACATTTACAAGAGTATTCTCGTTCAAGAGTGAGGAGACTGATTCTGTAAGAGAAGGTTATGATGCCCATAATATTAAGATAATGAAAATAGAAGATAACGGAGATGCAACATTTTTTAGTATCAGGATATATGAACAGAGGAGAGCATGAAGGACAGGTTGGCGTATCTTTATGCAGATATTCATATTCAGATAATGATGTTACTGAAAGACTGTTCATTCCAATGGCGATTCCTTATAACATTCTCACACAGAATGTTGGTGGCGTTTCTTATGTTTCTAACGACAAATTCTATATACTTATAGATGAGACTCTGTATTCTGTAGACCTTGTAAGTAAAGAGGTCATGACAGAGATAACAGGACTTAAAGATAATTCATATGCTGTATCAGATGCCGGAGATGCCATAGCATATAGTGTGTCTGGTGATATATGCAACACTGATACGATAAGAGTTCTTAATATGAGTAACGACAGCGCTTATGAGTTAAAGGCAGATGAGGCAGATACATTAAGACCACTTGGTTATATCGATTCGGACTTTATATATGGAATGGCTCATAAGGAAGATATTGTATCAGATGCAGATGGCAGCAGAACATATGCAATGTACAAAGTCGGTATTATGGATGTTGATTATAATATTATTAAACAATATGAACAGCCTGATATATATGTATCTGATACAGAGGTTGAAGGCAAGAGAATTACGCTTACAAGAATAGTGAAGTCAGGAAGCGGTTATGTGTCAACGAGCATAGACCAGCTTATCAATAAGGATGAGAATGTTGTTGAAAATGTTGTAAAGGCTGATACAATAAGCACAGACGCAAGGAAACAGGAATTATATATTGACCTTATAACCAAGGTAAATGATATATCTGTTAGTTACAGAACTTCAGGCGAGATTATATTTAAAGACAATACAAGTCTGGAACTTGAAGATGAATTCACATGGGATGGAAGATATTATGTATATGGATACGGAACATTCCAGGGAAGCAGGACACAGCTTGAATCAGCAATAACTCTTGCGTATGACACATATGGAACAGTTGTGGATTGTGATTCAAAGTCTGTGTGGAAACGATACAGAAGCACACAGGCATCAATAGACGGGGTTTCGCCGGTTATGGGTGGAAGTTCTCTTGAAAATGCAGTTACAACAGTATGTAATTATCTTGGGGCTGATTATAATGCCGCGGCTTACATGGAACAGGGGTATACAGCAGTGCAGACAATGAACATGATAAGCGGAGTACATGGAATAAGTCTTACAGGAATAACATATGAGAAGGCATTAAGCTATGTCGGAGAAGGAAGTCTTGTGATAGCAAAGACCGGAGAAGACGAATATATAATCATTACTGCATATAATTCAAGTGAAATAGCATATATTGAATCATCATCCGGTTCAGTAAAGACTATGTCTATGAATGATGCTGGAAAAAATGTTTTCTCAGGGCGGCAATATATATGTAACCTATTATAAGTGATGATATGCACAGGGATTGAATATTATGGCGAAGAAGAAATTATCAAAAAAGAAAAGAAGACGCAGATTAATAAGAAGACTTATACTTCTTACATTACTGTTGGCATTTGTTACAACACTTGCAATATTTTCACCAAAGATAGTAAAGATTATAAAGCTTGCGCAGGAAGCTAAGGAGCTTGTAAATAAAAGTTCCTTAGACACATTTATGGCATCAGGAACAACAGTTATATATGATACTGATGGAAACGAGCTGTGTACCATGCGTGAGTCAAAGGATATGTATTATGTTGATATAGGTCAGATACCGGATACATTACAGAAATCTTTTGTTGTTATGGAAGATAAAGACTTTTATAAACATAAAGGAATTGATTTCAAGGCTATAATAAGGGCTGTGATAGCTAATACAGAGAATGATGAAATCGTTCAGGGTGCAAGTACAATAACGCAGCAGCTTGCAAAGAATATATTCTTAAGTCAGGAAGTTACATGGCAGAGAAAGGTAAAAGAAATATTTGTGGCATGGGATCTGGAAAAGAAATATACAAAGGATCAGATTCTTGAATTCTACTTAAACAACATATATTTCAGTAATGGATATTATGGAGTAGGTAGCAGCAGCGAGAGGCTATTTTGACAAAGAGGTAAGTGAGCTGACAGTTGCTGAACAGGTATTTATAGCGGCAATCCCTAACAATCCGACAAGATACAATCCACTGACTAATTATGATAACACAGTTGGGAGAAGAGACCTCATACTTGGAAAGCTGTATGAAAATGATATGATTAATTCCATGAACTATTACACTGCACTTGATACGCAGGTGGTTCTGGCACAGCAGCCCGAGGTTTCAAAGAACAATTCTGTCGAGACATATGCAAGGCATTGTGCGACAGAGAGCATGATGCAGGCGAATGGCTTTGTGTTTAGAACGAATTTTAACAATGATGATGATTACGAACAATATAAAGAAATATATGAAAACAGCTATACACTGTTTCAGCAGAAACTGCTTTCCGGAGGATACAAGGTATACACAAGTATCAACATGGATGTACAGCAGATGCTTCAGGATGCTGTTGACGATAATCTTAAAGGATATACCGCAGAAAAAAGACGGAGTGTATGAAATGCAGGCAGCAGCTACCTGTATTGATAATTCAACAGGAAATGTAGTGGCTATTGTTGGCTCAAGAACTCAGGATTTAGAAGGATATACTCTTAACAGGGCATATCAGAGCTACAGACAGCCCGGAAGCTCAATTAAACCGATAATAGACTATGTTCCGTATCTCGAAAAGGGCAATACACCTGACACTATAGTTCAGGATGAATATATTCAGGATGGTCCGAAGAATGCAGATGGAACATATATGGGAAGCATTACATTAAGAACAGCGGTAAGTCTTTCACGTAACACAGTTGCATGGAATGTGTTAAAGGAACTTACACCTAAGGCTGGAAGTTCATATCTTCTCAATCAGGGATTTCATAAAGTATGGATGGATAAAGAATACAATGCGATTGCCATAGGCGGCTTCACATATGGTGTGTCAACAGAGGAGATGGCAGGTGCGTATGCAACAATAGCTAATGAGGGCGAGTACAGAAGAGTTACATGTGTATCCCAGATAAAGGATACAAGAGGAAGAATAGTATATGATTCATCTGGCAGGGGGCAGAAGATATATGATGCTGAATCGTGCAGGATGATGACGGATATGCTTGAAACTGCTGTGAATGAAGGAACAGGACGCGGGGCAGCACCAGATAATGCAATTGTTGCCGGAAAGACTGGAACAACGAACTCTAATTATGATTCATGGTTCTGTGGATACAGTGCTTATTATACAGTGGCTGTATGGCAGGGATATGATTATCCTGCATCAATCCCACAGAGTCATACAAAGGATATATTCAGGCAATTTATGCAGGATTCACATAAGACTCTGGCAAAGAAGGATTTCCCTAAGTACAGACAGAAGTCAGACAATAAGGAGACAGAAACTGAATCTGTAAGTGAAACACAGACAGAAAACGCAGTCAGTCAGTGAGACGCAGTCAGTAACACAGACGCAGAAGGGCAGTCAGATCCAGTCGTCAAGTCAGATGGAAACAGGCACGGCAAGGGATAATGATGCAACTGCAGGCACCAGACAGGATAGTACGGCAGGAGGAAGTGAAAGCCGGGCAGATACAGATAAGCCGGCAGAGACTAAAGGGGATATCTCAGGTTATTAATTGCAGATATATCGTAGATGTAAATAAAATAATACTTGCAGAAAAGTGGATTGTATGATAAATTTTAGTGGGGTAAACTTATAGAAATATAAGGACACAAAACTAGAAGTCTAAGGCTAACGCTATGATGGTTCGGTTGCATTTAGGAAATGTTTCTTAAATGCAGCCTTTTTTTTTAGCAGAGACTTGAAAATAATTGTAGCTAGTGTCAAATGGCACACGAAATTAATGCATAGCAGGGAAAACCTACTAAAGTTGCTAAATATGATGAAGTGGTAGGTTTACTAAGGGATTGCTTATGAAAAAGATATTGATAATAACATTAATGGTTATATGTATGATTATCAACATAACAGCATGTGGAGTAAAAAGTAATAATACCAGTAAGTCGCCATTAAGACAAACAAAGGATATGGCAGAAAATGTCTATGATGCCATAAAGAATCATGACAGTGAACAGCTAAAAGAACAGTTCTGCGAAAGGCTGCAGACCGGGGAAAGAGACAGCGGTAGACAAGATATATGAATATATAGACGGAGAAATAGAAACGCTTGAGACAGATTTTGAAACAGATAATTATGCTGACACAGGAGGTGGAGAAAATAGAGGAGATAAATTGTCAAAGGGATTTAGTTTCGGTATATATGTTGCTTCTGATAAAGGCACAAGATATGAAATTGTAGGAAAAGGAGATGTAATTAATACTATTGAACCTAAGAATCAGGGACTGCAAACAATAATTATATATCGACAGAATGAAGATGGAACATGGAATTACAAAAAAACAATGTCTTTAGAGTAGGAAGTGAATTAGATTAAGCGTTGTAATGGAATGTCGGATGTATATTGGAGACCAGTTATGAAAAAAGTAATAACACTATTTTTAATTTGTATATTGATAATATTTAATACCGTATCATGTGGATTTGATTTGAACAATAAAAGTGAAACAATATTAGAAAAAACTGAAAAGATGGCAGAAAATGTCTATGATGCTATAAAGAATCATGACAGTGAACAGCTAAAAGAACAATTCTGCGAAAGGCTGCAGCCGGGGAAAGAGACAGCGGTAGACAAGATATATGAATATATAGATGGAGAAATAGAAACGCTTGAGACAGATTTTGAAACAGAGCATTTTGCACGAGCAGGCGGTGGTGGAAAGATAAGGGGCGATAAACTATCAAAAACATTTGTATTTGAAATAATCATTACCACAGATAAAGGAATCAGATATGAAATAGGAGGTAAAGGCGATATCATCAATACAATAGAGCCGAAAGACCAAGGATTACAGGTGCTTCGTGTGTATAAGCAGAATGAAGATGGAACATGGAATTATTCAAAAGGTTACTTGCAGATAGGAAGTGAATTAGATTAAGAATTAAGATAAAAAAGCGGAATCTGACAATTGAATCAGATTCCGCTTTTTAGTATAAATAATACCAGAATTACTTACCGTAATGAAGTTCGTTATATTCTTTAACTCTCTGCTGGATTCTTTCAACAGGGCTTAAGAGGTTGCTGATTGAAGAATCATGGTTAAGTGGATCAATAAGAAGAGCCATGTATTTGCTCATATCAACATTGATGTACCAAGGCTTAGAGAGAAGCTCTGTTGGCTGGTACACAAGGTTAGTTGTAAGGATTCTGTCGATAATACCATTCTCATATGCTTCATCAAACTTCTTGAAGCCGTTAGTGAAAAGACCGAATGTAGTTGCACAGAATACTCTGCTTGCACCACGCTTCTTAAGCTCAGAAGCAACATCAATCATACTTTCACCAGAAGAAATCATATCATCAATGATAATGACATCCTTGCCTTCAACATTAGTTCCAAGGAACTCATGTGCAACGATAGGATTACGTCCATTAACAATCTTAGTGTAATCTCTTCTCTTATAGAACATACCCATATCAAGACCAAGAACATTAGCAAAGTAAACAGCACGTCCCATACCACCTTCATCCGGGCTGATAACCATCATATGCTCGCTGTCGATGTGAAGGTCGTCCACATTAAGAAGGAGATACTTGATAAACTGGTATGTGCATGATACAGATTCAAATCCCTTAAGAGGAATAGCATTGTGTACTCTAGGGTCATGTGCATCGAAAGTAATAATATTCTCAACGCCCATATCTGTAAGTTCCTGAAGCATAAGTGCACAGTCAAGAGATTCTCTTCCTGTTCTCTTGTGCTGTCTTGATTCATAAAGGAAAGGCATGATTACATTAATTCTTCTTGCCTTACCACCTGCAGCAGCAATAACTCTCTTGAGGTCAGCATAGTGATCATCAGGAGACATATGGTTCTTGAAACCGCAAACAGTATATTCAAGGCTGTAGTTGCAGACATCAAGCATAATATATAAGTCATGACCACGGACAGAATCTACAAAGAACGCCCTTTCCTTCTCCTGAACCGAATCTAGGAGTCTTAGCGTTAACAATATAACTGTCTCTCTTATATCCTGCAAAATTAAGGGTAGAAGTATTCTCATTCTGACGCTGCTCTCTCCACTTTACAAGGTACTCGTCAACTTTCTTACCCATTTCAGTGCAGCTTGCTAATGGGATAATACCTAAAGTTCCGTAGGGAATAGTTTCTGTGTGTCTTTCATCACGTGGCATAATAAATAATCCTCCATAAAAGTATAATAATTAAACATACATATAAAAATATAAACATTGACGCGAAATAAGTCAATGATATATTTGACATAAATAATCGTTAAGACCTTTTAGTTGGTGATAATTTCTTCATACAGCGGATATCATCTCCAAAGAGTCTTAAAATTGAATAGGCACTTACAAGTCTTGAAAATTCTCTGTGAGTACCTTGTCTCAATATCAGGCATCTCAAGGTTAGAAGATATAATAATACTCTTTCTTCTAAGAAGCCTTTCATTAATAGTATTAAACAGATTAGAAAAATTATAATCTGAAGCTTTCTCTGTTCAAGGTCGTCAATAATAAGAAGGTCACACTCAACAAAAAATGAAGTGTCAAACTTGGAACTTCCAAACTCCTTAAAATCATCGCTCTTGAAAGAATCAAAGAACTCACCGGCAGTAAGATAAATAATACTGTGGCAGGAGTCCATAAGCGCCCTTGCAATACAGTTAGAAAGAAAAGTCTTTCCAACACAGGTCTGTCCGATAAACAAAAGATTAGAAAATGTATTATCCAAGTTATCACCGAAATCGTGACATACCTTGAGAACTTTCTGCATATTAATATAAGGTGTGAGCCCTGTTGCAGGATCAACATCAGTGTTGTTGTACCAGCTAAGAGAAAATGTATTAAAGTTCTCATCAGCAGTTATATTCTTGAGATTAGAGTCTTATATATAAGGTCAATAGCCTTCTTATTAAAACATATGCAGCGTTTACCGTTAACATAACCGGAATCCTTGCAGTAAGGACATGTAAATATATCATCAAGATAATCAGCGGGCTTGCCTATTTGAGGCCAGGGCAGCCACTTTTCTTTCATTAAGTGACTTAAGGCTGGAAGTTAATTCATCAGTATTCGTGTCCGATGAGTCAGCTTCTATACGCGCTCTGGCAGTTTTCACAGATAGGTCAATAATCTCAGAATCAATATTGGCAATATCAGGGCACAGGGCAGTGACTTCGTTATAACGGTCACTCTGCATACGCCTGTTGGCAGTTTTAATATCATCATACAGTCTCATAATAGAGGCATATTGTGTATTGGTCAAAGGCATGGCTGCCCCTCCTTGTATAATTAATTATTATTGCTTAATAAAGAGTTGTACCAGTCGTCAGATTTCTTAGGACGCTGCTGGTAGTTGTTAAAACGGTTGGCATTCTGCTTGATAACACCTGACTTTGAAGACTTGGCAGCTTTTACCGGCTTCAAACTGTGCGTCAGCTTTTCTGATATCCTCAGAATTCCTGATGTTAGAAGTATGCCACTTGGTAAGAATTGAATCAGCGTATTCAAAGCTTGGCTGATGAGTTGCTTTCATTGTTCTGTTACATGCTTCAATAATCATGTCAGTTTCAAAGCAGAATACATCAGTCCACTTGGAGATAAGCTGTTTCTCAACCTGACCCGGTTCTCTGTTGTTAAGACCAAATGCCTTCATGACACCGTAAACAGCCTCATTATGGTTGGATACCTCGTCCTTGTTTTGCCTCAACGGTATTAATACCTTCGTCAACCCATGAGAGAGCAATCTTCTCTATGTATCTTATAGAAGTCTTACCCTTGGATACACAGTATTCAATAAGGTATTCGATAAGGTCAGCAGGAAAATGCAGAGTGTCATAGAAATACACAATAGCATTAACCTCAGGCTGAAAGTGTCTTGCCAAGGTATGTCTGTATTACAAAAAGCAGCATAGAAAAATCATCGTTAGAGTTAAGTTCATCCAGCTTTTCAGCAGGAGCAGTTACCTTTGAAGGCTCAACAGTATGTGATGGTGCTTTAATGGCAAAATCCATAGAAACAACATTTGACGATACATCTGAAGCAGCCTCATCAGCGGAGTTTCATCGGCGAAAGCTGTGGCAGGAACCGTGGTATCAGCAGTGTCGTTATTAAATTCAGGTGTAGCATAACGGCTTCTGTCAGGCTCAGGAGAAGAATTATTCTTCAAATCTTTAACGGTAATGCCATAAAAGCTGGTTGTTATCGTCATAAGAAAACAGACAAGCCCTGACTTGTCCCAGTATCTTAAAGCACGCATGACATCATTCTCGGTCTGGTTAAAAGTATCAGCAAGAAGAAAGCTTAAAATGCTGTTCTTTCTTGTAAGAAGCCTCAGAAGATAAAGATAGACCTTAACAAAGTCTCCGTTGGCTGATGGTACATATTCGTCTATAAATAAATCAGAAACTGCTGTATAGCCAGAAACAGTCTCTGAATACAAGTTCAGATTATTCATGGTATTAGTCTCCCAAAAAAGTTATGAGCAGATTATACCACTGAAAAAAATAAATGCAAAGCGCGCCCAGTGCGGAAAGGAGAAATGTGGAAAATGTGGATAATGTGGATAAGTAAAAAATAAACGCAGGAAAAACGCATAGAATCTGGATTCTTAAAATTACCAGAATAAAAAATTATCCACAATCATTCTGAACAATTAAGTAACAGAAAATTGTGGATAATGTGGATAACTTTGTTGAAAAAAGTTCAGGCTGGTGGAAAATTTAAAGCAAGTCTTCACCAATCTGATATACGTCACCACCCATAGTTATTAACAAGTCACCGTTGATACAATTTTTAATAAATATTTTTTCAATGTCCTCAAAATTGTCAATGTATACACATTCCTTACAATGAGAGATTTAATCTTCTCGCACAGGTCAGCAGAGCTGATTCCAAGCGTATCGGTTTTCTTTGCAAATTGTATATCTTAGCGGGAGAACAACCTTGTCAGCGTGGCTTAATGCATCAGCAAACTCATTAAATAAAAAGCTTCTGTACGCGAATATGTATGAGGCTGGAAAACTACCCATACACGGTTATGTGGATAGTGTGCGGCAGAACTTAAAGTAGCACGGGATTTCATCAGGTGATGTGCATAATCATCAATGACAGTAACACCGTTAAAATGTACCCTTCTTCTCAAATCTTCTGTTAGTACCCTTAAAGTTAGAAAGACCTGCCTTGATATGCTCCCATATCAACAGAAAGCTTTCTTGCGGGCAATAGCAAAGAAGAGAATTGTAAACATTGTAGTTGGTACACCAAGAGTAATAGTGTCAGCCTTCTCTCCATTAATAAGAAGAGTAATGCGCATCTTCCAAGCTCGTCATAAGTGATATCAGAAGCACTGTACATGCTCTTTGCAGGGTCAGAACAAATGTAATGACTCTGCGGTCAGTATCCTGATAGAAATATTCATAATTATCAATGTCAGTATTGATGATAAGAGTTC
>VOFG01003253.1_pt1 | contig 15600 bp, 31 predicted proteins | sample 5384171 | NCBI WGS metagenome assembly VOFG01 (sample SAMN12384726, study PRJNA508395) | human gut metagenome | isolation source: healthy gut F | host: Homo sapiens
GAGCCTGGAAAGATGCTGGATGCAATTGTTGAAATTCTGGCACAGAAAGTAAAAAGAGGGTGTGGATGTACGATTTATGTACGATGGAATCGGATGTATCCAGACACTGCCGAATAAATATTATTGTTATCTGCAGGAAAAGGGGAATCAAATGTGCCTGTTTCCAGCCATTTCGCCCACTGATGTCAATTATCCAGAATAACGGGATCACCGGAAGATCACGGTGATTGACGGAAAAGGTTGCCTATACCGGGGGAATGAACCTGGCGGATGAGTATATCAATGCCAGAGTGCGTTTTGGGGTATTGGAAGGATGCGGCAATCCGTCTGACCGGAGAATGTGTCTGAGTTTTACAAGCATGTTCTTGGAACTGTGGGATTATATTTTGAAAATAGAAAGTGATTATACATTTTATCGGGCAACTTCCATGGAAAAACACAGGTTGCAGGAAAAAATCCATGCAGATGAAAAAGGATTCGTCCAGCCGTATACCGATTCTCCACTGGATCACGAAGATGTCGGCGAAAATGTATATCTGAATATGATCAGCAGGGCAAAAAAAATATCTTTACATCTTTACTCCGTATCTGATCATCGGGTCCGAGATGCGCACGGCACTTGTAAATGCGGCAAAATCCGGAGTGGATGTGCGTCTGGTTGTACCGGGAATTCCGGATAAGAAACTGGTGTATTTCCTGACACAGTCGAATTTCCCGTATCTGATCAAAAACGGAGTGAAAATATACACCTATACGCCAGGTTTTATCCATGCAAAATGTTTTGTGTCGGATGATGTACAGGCAACCGTGGGAACGGTAAATATGGATTACCGCAGTCTGTGTCTGCATTTTGAATGTGGCGTCTGGATGTATCGTACCCGGGCAGTTTTGCAGGTAAAGAAGATGCGTTAAAACATTTGCGGAAAGCCACGAAGTGACCCTGGAGGAATTTCAAAAGAAGTCGTTTCTTGTGCGTACATTTATGGGGGCATTAAAACTGTTTGCACCCTTCTGTAAAAACACTAAATATAGTAATTTGTCCTTGTATTTTCTACAACATAAAGATAAAATATAGATTATGACAGAAAGGACGAGAGGGATGGAACTGACCGTTAAACTCCAGGTATTTGAGGGACCGCTGGATCTGCTTTTGTATCTGCTCGAAAAGAATAAAGTGAATATCTATGATATTCCGATTGTGGAGATCACGGAACAGTATATGGAGTATATCCGGGAAATGAAACGACAGGATCTGGAGGTACTCAGTGAGTTTCTGGTTATGGCTGCAACGCTGATCGATATCAAATCACGCATGCTTCTCCCATCGAATCCGGACAGCGAAGAGGAAGAAGAAGATCCGCGTGCGGAACTGGTACAGCAGCTTCTGGAATACAAGATGTACAAATGTATGGCGTATGAACTAAAAAGACCGGCAGATGGATGCCGGTCGTGTTATGTATAAGAAGCCGACGATTCCGGAGGAAGTGCGTGCGTATGAGCCGCCGGTTGACATCCACGAACTGATGTCGGACATTACGCTTTCACGTCTGCATGAAATTTTTGAGAGCATTATGAAAAAACAGCAGGATAAAATTGATCCTCTGCGGTCAAAGTTCGGAAAGATTGAAAAAGAAGAGGTATCACTGGAAGACAAGATGGAGGATCTGAAAAATATGCGGCCGGACACAGGCACTTCAGTTTCCGGGGACTTTGACGGCACAGTCATCGAAAGTGGAAGTGATCGTTACGTTTCTTGCGATTCTGGAGCTGATGAAAATGGGAACGATACGGATTTCGCAGGAACATATTTTTGATGATATCCAGATTGATTCGAAAGTTGCAGCATAGATTATCATGTATTGCAGGATGGACGAAAAATATGGAAGAAAAAAAATACAAGGCAATTATAGAAGGAATTTTGTTTTCTATGGGAGAATCCGTAGAACTGGAAAAAATTGCAGGAGCTCTTGGACTTGATCAGAAGAAAACAAAGGAACTGATCGATGAAATGAGAAATGAGTGGGAAGAACAGAAACGCGGCGTTACCATCACGGAGCTGGATGGAGCCTACCAGATGTGCACCAGACCCGAAATTTACGAATATCTGATTAAAATTGCAAAGCAGCCCAAACGTCGGGTTTTAACCGATGTTCTTTTGGAGACGCTTTCCATTATTGCATATAAGCAGCCGGTGACAAAGATGGAAATAGAAAAAATACGTGGCGTGTCATCGGATCATGCGGTAAACAAACTGGTGGAATATCATCTGGTGTGTGAACTTGGAAGACTTGATGCACCGGGGCGTCCGTTACTTTTCGGAACAACAGAAGAATTTTTGCGCAGTTTCGGCGTACATTCAATCGATGATCTGCCGGTACTCAGTCCGGTACAGGTGGAAGAGTTTAAGCAGGAAGCAGAAGAAGAGATGCATGTGAAACTGGACGTATAAAAGAAGCAGGAATAATCATATACATAGAATAAAAATGTATATGGTTATTTTTTTTATGTTTCAAAAAAGAATCTGCACAAAAAAATAGTAAGTCTGTTGCTGGTAATCGGATGTCTGATGAGCGAACCGGTTTTTGGCAGAAAAGCAAAAAGAACCCGAAGCGCAGACACTGTATTCAAAATCCTGCGCCATGGTGGATGGTGACAGTGGGCGCCTTTTGTATGGAAAAAGAGGCACAGACAGCACTGCCGAATGCAAGTACCACAAAATTCTGACCTGTATCGTGGCGATGGAACAATGTAAGCCCGATGAAGTGGTCACATTCAGCGCAAAAGCGGCATCACAGCCGAAGGGGTACATCTCGGGGCGAAAAAGGAGAACAGTTCTATATGCAGGATCTGTGGTATGGGCTGATGCTGGAATCCTATAATGACTGTGCATATGCAATCGCAGAACATGTGGGGATCTGCGGAAAAATTTGCAGCACTTATGAATGAAAAAGCAAAGAAGATCGGGTGCACCGACAGCCATTTTGTGACACCGAACGGTCTGGATGCAAAGGATGAGCAGGGGGAACACCATACCACAGCATATGATCTGTGCAGGATTATGAGTTATTGCGCATGGAAGTCTCCGGTAAGCAAGCAGTTTCTGGAAGTGACGCAGACCCGGTCACATACATTTCAGAGTCTGGAGGAACCGGATATGCTGTTTCAATAAAATGCCCTGCTGGATATGATGGATCATGTGATTACCGGAAAAACCGGATATACATCCAAAGCCGGATATTGCTACGTGGCTGCACTTGAAGAAGGGGGGAGACATTATGCAATCGCACTTCTTGCCTGCGGCTGGCCGAACCACAAAAATTATAAGTATCGATGCAAAAGACACTGTTTCAATACGGAATGGATGCCTATCATTTGTATCGGGGATGGAAGCATCCATGGAGCTGCCGGACTGGATATCACAAAACTGACGTTTTGAAAAAACCGCTGAAATAAAGAAAGTATGGTCTGATCCGATAAGCCAAAAAAGGGCAGACGCTTGGACGTGTTTCCTACTGTATGAACGGCAGGGAAATTTACTCCGGAAAAATTAAAGCAGAGGTTTCCGTAAAAAATGGTCTCCTGAAAAGTTTTTTCAAATTATGTGAAAGAGGCACTGTTGGGCAAAGAGGAAATTAGTCACAAAGAATTAGTGAAAAAAAAATTAACAAATGATGTTGAAAAAGAATTGGGAAATAAGATACAATACAAACTAGCGGAAATTTTGATTTTTTATAGATGGAGGGCATAAATGAGTAGTAGTAATGAAAACTTGGCAATGCAGCGTATTACCAAGTTAGTCGATGAGAACAGTTTTATGGAAATCGGTTTCTCTTGTAACAGCACGTAGCACAGATTTTAATCTTACCGCTGCAAAGACCCCTTCAGATGGCGTTGTAATCGGTCATGGACTGATCGACGTCAATCTGGTATTTATTTACAGCCAGGATGCATCCGTATTAAACGGTACCATCGGAGAGATGCACGCAAAGAAGATTGCGTCTGTGTATGACATGGCAATGAAGATGGGAGCTCCTGTCATCGGTCTGATTGACTGTGGCGGCATTCGTCTTCAGGAGTCGGTTGATGCATTGGATGGGTTTGGAACTATTTATGCGAAGGAAGTAGCAGCTTCCGGTCTTGTACCTCAGATTTGTGGTGTATTTGGCATTGTGGCGGCGGCCTTTCCGTTGTCCCGGCACTTTGCGATTTCGCGTTCATTGAAGAGAAGAAAGGACGCATGTTTGTAAATGCCGGATGCAATCGAAGGCAATAACACAGAAAAATGTGATACAGCCAGCGCAGCATTCCAGAGTGAAAACAACGGATGTGTGGATTTCGTTGGTTCAGAAGATGAAATCATGGAGCAGATTCGTCAGCTTGTATGTATGCTTCAAGCAACAATGAGGGAGATGTCTATACAGATGACTGTGAAGATGATTTAAATCGTGCCTGCGAGAGTATGGAGAATATGAAGGGAGATCCGAGATATCTGTTATCCAGATTTCAGATAATAACGTATTCTTCGAGACAAAGGCAGATTATGCTAGAATATGGTAACCGGACTGATCAAGTTAAACGGAATGACAGTCGGTGCTGTGGCAAACTGCAGCGAAGTATATGATGCAGAAGGCAAGAAAGCAGAGAGCTTTGACAAGTCCCCTGACCGCGCAGGGATGCAACAAGGCAGCTGAATTTGTTCAGTTCTGTGATGCATTCTCAATCCCGGTACTTACCATTACAAATGTGAATGGATTGAAAAACTGCATGTGCTCTGAGAAGAAACTTGCAAAGGCACTTGCGAGAATGACTTACGCGTTTTCCAATGCAACCTGTGCAAAGGTAAACCTGATCACAGGAGAGGCTTACGGAAGTGCTTATGTATTTATGAATTCCAAGTCTGTCGGAGCAGATCTTGTATACGCATGGAGCGGAGCAAAGATCGGTGCGATGGATTCTACTCTGGCTGCAAAGATTATGTATCCGGAAGCTGGTGCAGATGAGATCAAGCAGAAAGCTGCTGATTATGAAAAACTTCAGGATTCTGCCGCATCTGCTGCTGCAAGAGGATATGTGGATCGTCTGATTGATCCGGCAGATACCAGAAAATACCTTGTAGCTGCTTTTGAAATGCTTTATACAAAGTATGTAAGCGAGCCAGAAAAGAAACACGGTACCAAGTAGAAAGGTGAAGTTTTTATGAAAAAGAGAATTGCTTTTGCACTTTGCATGATCCTGATGGTTCTGATGCTTGGTGCATGTGGAACAGACCCGACTACCGTGGATTACAATGGAAAGTCCTATTCAGATCTTCAGTCTGAAATGGATACCAATGCGGGCATGGTACAGAGTCTGGCTCAGTTGTTCAAAGAAAACAAACTGACAGCAGATACTCTTCCGGACGATGTAAAAGGATCAGCTTACTTCAAGCTACGGTGTCACAGAGGCACAGATTGAGGCAGCTGCAAAGTGGCAGGATACTTTGGATGAGTTTGGTAAAATGAAAAGATCGAAGACGATACTTTTAAGGTTACCAAATCCGGTAAGACACTTACCACAGATATGACCATCAAGTTCGCGAAGAAAGATGTGAATTTCGAAGTAGTATATGATTACTATTCCATGGATGTTACCGGCATTTCGGTAGATCCGATTTATACACTCGGTGAGAAAATGGAAAAGGCAGGACTGAATACTGTAATTTCTATGGCAGTTGTATTTTGCTGTATTGATTCTGATCAGTCTTCTTATTTCCTGCTTTAAGATCTTCCCTTATCTGAGAAAAGAAAGCTGCCAAAGCAGCCGGACAGGCTCCACAGCAGGAAGAGACACCAGCCGCAGCACCGGCACCTGCCCCTGTTGCAGCACAGACAGATGATACTGAACTTATCGCAGTTATTGCAGCTGCAATCGCTGCAAGTACCGGAACTTCTACCAGTGATTTCGTAGTTCGTTCCATCAATCGTAGATAGGATAGAAAGAAAATTTAGGAGGAACATATTCATGAAGAATTATACAATTACCGTAAATGGTAACGTTTATGATGTTACAGTAGAAGAGACCGGAAGCACATCCGGCGCAGCAGCACCGAGACGTACAGCTGCAAAAGCCAGCTGCAACACCAGCAGCCGCAGCAGCACCAGCTGCTTCAGCAGGAGCCGGAAGCATTAAGATTGAAGCAGGAGCTGCCGGAAAGGTATTCAAGATTGAGAAGAAAGTCGGCGATGCTGTAAAGAAGGAGATGCCGTCCTGGTTCTTGAGATCATGAAGATGGAGACACCAGTCGTTGCTCGGAAGACGGAACTGTTGCAAGTATCGATGTAGCAGTTGGTGATGCCGTAGAATCTGGTGCATTACTCGCTACATTAAACTAATCAAGGAGGAAAACACTGTGAGTTATGTAGGTGAAACATTATCGAACCTCCTGCATCAGACAGCATTTTTCAACCTTACCTGGGGAAATTATGTTATGATTTTTAGTGGCATTTATTTTCCTGTATCTTGCGATTAAGAAAGGTTTTGAGCCATTACTGTTAGTTCCGATTGCTTTTGGTATGCTTCTGGTAAATATTTACCCGGATATCATCGCAAGCCCGGAACAGACCAGCAACGGCGTGGGCGGTTTACTTTATTACTTTTACACATTGGATGAGTGGTCTATTTTACCATCTCTGATCTTTTATGGGTGTAGGTGCCATGACAGACTTTGGTCCGCTGATTGCAAACCCGGTCAGTTTCCTTATGGGAGCTGCCGCACAGTTTGGTATCTTCAGCGCATACTTCCTTGCAATTATACTTGGATTTAATGACAAGGCTGCCGCTGCCGTTTCTATCATCGGTGGAGCGGATGGACCTACTTCCATTTTCCTTGCTGGTACGTTGGGACAGACCGATCTGATGGGACCGATCGCCGTGGCTGCATATTCCTATATGGCACTTGTGCCGATCATTCAGCCGCCAATTATGAAGTTATTTACAACGAAAAAAGAACGTGCGATCAAGATGCAGAACTTACGTCCGGTCAGCAAGCTGGAGAAGATCCTCTTTCCAATCGTTGTTACCGTTGTTGTCTGCGTACTGCTTCCTACCACAGCACCACTTGTTGGTATGCTGATGCTTGGAAACCTCTTCCGTGAGTCTGGCGTTGTTCGTCAGCTGCAGGAGACTGCAAGTAACGCACTTATGTACATTGTCGTTATCTTACTGGGTACCTCTGTTGGTGCAACTACCAGTGCAGAAGCTTTCTTAAATGCAAGCACCTTAAAGATCGTTGTATTAGGTCTTGTTGCATTTATGGTTGGTACTGCTGCCGGAGTTTTATTTGGTAAGTTATTATGCTGGATTACCAAGGGCAAGATTAACCCTCTGATTGGTTCTGCCGGTGTATCTGCCGTGCCTATGGCAGCCCGTGTATCCCAGAAGGTTGGTGCAGAGGAGGACCCTACAAACTTCCTGCTCATGCATGCAATGGGACCAAACGTTGCCGGTGTTATCGGTACTGCGGTAGCTGCGGGATGTTTCATGGCTATATGTGGAATTTAATAAGGAGGAAAAGGCATGTCAGAAGTGGTAAAGAAACGATTAAAAATAACAGAAACTGTGTTGCGTTATGCCCATCAGTCACTGATCGCTACACGTATGACAACAGAGCAGATGCTTCCGATTATCCCAAAGATGGATAAGGTTGGATTCAATGCTGTAGAGTGCTGGGGTGGTGCGACATTCGATGCCTGCCTGAGATTCTTAAAAGAGGACCCATGGGATCGTCTTCGTAAATTAAGAGACGGATTTAAAAATACAAAACTGCAGATGCTGTTCCGTGGACAGAATATCTTAGGATATCGTCCGTATGCAGATGATGTGGTAGAGTATTTTGTACAGAAGTCAATTGCAAACGGAATTGACATCATCCGTATTTTTGACTGTTTAAATGATATCCGTAAACCTGGAGACAGCAGTTACTGCATGTAACAAGGAAAAAGGTCATGCACAGGTAGCTCTTTCTTACACCCTTGGAGATGCTTATACTCTGGATTACTGGATGGAGATGGCAAAGCGTGTAGAGGATATGGGAGCTGATTCTCTCTGTATCAAGGATATGGCCGGTCTTTTTAGTTCCTGCTAAGGCTACAGAACTTGTACAGGCACTGAAGGATTCTACCTCTCTTCCGGTAGAACTCCATACACATTATACTTCCGGTGTAGCTTCCATGACATATATGAAGGCAGTAGAGGCTGGTAGATATCATTGATACTGCAATGTCTCCATTTGCTCTTGGAACCAGCCAGCCTGCAACAGAGGTTATGGTAGAGGCTTTCAAAGGACACACCATACGATACCGGTCTTGGATCTGAATCTGTTAAGTGAGATCGCAGATTACTTCCGTCCGTTACGTGAAGAGGCACTTGCAAGCGGTCTGATGAACCCGAAGGTACTTGGTGTAAACATCAACACTCTTCGTTATCAGGTACCGGGTGGTATGCTTTCCAACCTGATTTCCCAGCTCAAGGAGCAGGGAAAAGAGGACAAGTACGAGGAAGTGCTTGCAGAGGTTCCGCGTGTGCGTAAAGACCTTGGTGAGCCACCGCTTGTTACTCCGTCTTCCCAGATCGTTGGTACACAGGCTGTATTTAACGTATTGATGGGAGAGCGTTATAAAGTCGCAACAAAGGAGACAAAGGATATTCTTCTTGGTAAGTACGGCCAGACCGTTAAACCATTCAATCCGGAAGTTGTTGACAAGGTTCTCGGAGATGATAAAAAGAATGCAATCACCTGTCGTCCGGCAGATCTGATCGAGCCGCAGCTTGAGAAGATTGAGGCGGAGATGAAGCAGTAGAAGCAGCAGGATGAGGATGTATTATCCTATGCATTGTTCCCACAGGTTGCTACTGATTTCTTCAAATACCGTGAGGCACAGCAGACTGGCGTAGACGCAAAGACTGCTGATACAAAAAGAACGGAGCATATCCGGTATAGTCATATCCGGTTTCTACGAAAAGACGCATCAGATCTGGTGCGTCTTTTTTTTGATGGGAAAATTCTTTTTGCATGAAATCTTGCATTTTCCGGTTAAAGTGATACAATCAAAAGTGCTGTTTGTGGCACAGCTTTTATGGGATAAAGAGGAGAATATGATGTCAAATACCAATGATCTGTTAAACCGGATTAATAATTGTTACAGTTCGATGAGCAAGGGACAGAAAATGCTTGCAACTTACATTACAGATAATTATGATAAAGCGGTATTTTTAACGGCCGCAAAGATGGGGGAGACGGTTGGTGTCAGTGAGTCGACCGTTGTACGTTTCGCAACATATCTTGGATATAAAGGATATCCGGAATTTCAGCGTGCCTTAGAAGAACTGGTGCGCAATAAATTAAACTCCGTACAGCGCATGGAGGTAACCTACGGAAGAATCAGTCAGTCGAAGATTTTAGAGACAGTTTTATCGGCAGACGCGGACAAGATTAAAACGACACTGGAAAAAATTGATCACAGTGCGTTTGAGGTGGCCGTCTCGACAATCCTTGAGGCAAAAAATATTTATATTGTCGGGATCAGAAGCTGTGCGCCGCTTGCAAGTTTTCTCGGATTTTATCTGAATCTGATGTTTGATAATGTGCGTCTGCTTACGACAAACAGTTCGAGTGAACTGTTTGAACAGATGGTAAGAATCGGGGAAAATGACGTTATTATCGGAATCAGTTTTCCACGATATTCCATGCGGACATTAAAGGCATTGGAATTTGCAAATAACCGAGTGCAAAAGTAATTACAATTACTGACAGCATACATTCACCGATGAATCTGTATTCTTCCTGCAATCTCATTGCGGACAGTGACATGGCATCCATTGTGGATTCCCTTGTCGCACCGCTTTCCGTTATCAATGCGCTGGTAGTGGCTCTGTGCATGAAGAAACAGAAAGAAGTGGCGGGAACACTGACGATGTTAGAAGACATCTGGGATGAGTATCAGGTATATGAAAACGATGAGATCAATTATATTGATGATTCGATTAAGGTACATTATGCAAAATTAGGGGATATCGATAATGAGTAAAGTAATCGTGATCGGTGGAGGACCGGCGGGAATGATGGCTGCGTATGCGGCAGCGGAGAGCGGACATGCAGTGACGCTTTTAGAACAGAATGAAAAACTCGGGAAAAAGCTGTTTATTACGGGAAAGGGCGCTGCAATCTGACGAATGCCAGTGATATGGAACAGCTGTTTGCCAATGTAGTCAGCAACCGTAAATTTTTATACAGTGCTTTTTACTCCTATGACAATGAGCAGGTGGTTTCTTTTTTTGAGAGTCATGGAATGCCTGGCAAAAACAGAGCGTGGGAACCGGGTATTTTCCCGTGTCGGATCATTCTTCCGATGTGATTGCGGCGTTATCCACCGCATTGCGAGGGGCAGCATGTGGAAGTATTCCTGCATACAAAGGTAAAGCGTCTGCTGCTTGAAAAGAGGGATGAAGAAAAGCGTGTTACCGGTGTTGAGCTGGCTGATCATACAAAAAATGCATGCGGACGCAGTGATTGTTGCAACCGGAGGAATTTCCTATCCTTCAACAGGGGCAACGGGGGACGGTTACCGCATGGCAGAAGAGAGCGGACATAAGATGGGTATCGCCGACTCCGGCACTGGTTCCGATGGAAATGAAAGAACCGTGGGTCAGGGATCTGCAAGGGCCTTTCGCTGCGCAATGTCCATATGTCGGTTACCCGGGAAAAAAAAAACTGTATGAGGATTTTGGAGAGATGCTTTTTACGCATTTCGGCGTCAGCAGTCACTGGTATTGTCGGCAAGCGGATGTATCCCGGCAAAAGCATTTGACCAGGAGCTTTCCATGACGATTGATCTGAAACCGGCACTGGATGTGGAACAGCTTGATCACCGGATCTTAAGGGAATTTGATGAAATGAAAAATAAGCAGTTTAAAAATTCTCTGGGGCATTTGCTCCCCGGCAAAATGATACCCGTTATGATTGCGTTATCAGGCATTGATCCGGATACAAAGGTGAATGAAATATCCAGGAACAGAGACAGAATCTGTTACATCTGTTTAAAAATATGCCGCTTACAATTACAGGGCTTCGCGATTTTAAAGAGGCAATTATAACAAAGGGCGGTGTTTCCGTGAAAGATATCAATCCTTCCACGATGGAGTCAAAACTTGTGCAGGGGCTGTATTTCGGCGGCGAGGTGCTGGATCTGGATGCACTTACCGGTGGCTATAATCTTCAGATTGCCTGGTCCACCGGACACCTGGCGGGAATATCCGTTTTGTAATTTCAAAGATAAATAATTTATTTTAAAGGAGAATAGAAAATGGCATTTAATATTGCAATTGATGGACGGCAGGAGCCGGAAAAAGTACAATCGCCAAAAAACTTGCGGCGGATCTGGGGTATGTGTATGTGGATACCGGTGCAATGTACCGCGCGATGGCATATTATTTTTTACAGAATCATATCGATGCTTCCGATGAGCAGGCGATTGCGGCTGCCTGTCCGAAGGTAGACGTGACCATTCAGTATACGGGCGGAGAACAGCAGGTGATCTTAAACAAAGAGAACGTAAACGGCGTTATCCGGAAAGAGGAAGTCGGCAACATGGCCAGCGCGACCAGTGTTTATCCAGTGGTTCGTACAAAACTGGTAGAATTGCAGAGGCAGCTTGCCGCAAAGGAAAATGTGATTATGGATGGAAGAGATATCGGTACGGTTGTCCTTCCGGATGCCAATGTAAAATTTATCTCACTGCAAGCTCGAAAGTGCGGGCAAAGCGCCGCTTTGATGAGTTGACAGCAAAAGGTGTATCCTGTGATATGGATGCGATAGAAAAGATATTATTGAGCGCGATTACCGGGATATGCACCGGGAAACTTCTCCGTTAAAACAGGCGGAGGATGCTGTCCTTTTAGACTCATCGGATCTGGATATTGACGGCGTTGTTGAAGAAATGAAAAAATAATCAAGAAGGCGGAATAGACAAAAATGAAGCTGACGATTGCAAAAAGTGCCGGGTATTGCTTCGGCGTGAAACGGGCAGTAAATATGGTATATCAGGAAGCAGAAGAGGCAAAAGTTCCGGTATATACGTATGAAGCCGATCATTCACAATGAAGAAGTAGTCAGGGATCTTAAACAGCGTGGAGTTCATGTGGTCAGGGAGCTCAAAGAACTTGAGAATCTTCCAAAAGGAAAGATTATCATCCGTTCACACGGTATCAGCCGCAGAGAACATGAAGCAATGAAGGCATGCGGATTTGAAGTGCTGGATGCAACCTGTCCGTTTGTCCTGAAAATTCACCGGCTTGTGGAGAAGTACAGCAAAGAAGGGTACCGAATTGTGATTGCCGGAAACGAACATCACCCGGAAGTGGAAGGAATTCTCGGATGGGTGGAAGGACAGCCTGCCTATACGGTCACAAGTCAGGAAGATATTGAAAAATTACCGTTAAAAGGGGAGAAAAAGTCTGTCTGGTGGCACAGACGACATTTAACTACAATAAATTTCAAGAATTAGTTGAAATTATAAAAAAAAAGGTTATGATATAAGTGTTTTAGATACAAATCTGCAATGCAACGGAGGAAAGACAGACGGAAGCACGCAAAAATTGCTGCGGAGTCGGATCTCATGATTGTCATTGGTGACAAGCATAGCTCCAATACGCAAAAATTGTATGAAATATCTAAAAAGGAATGTGCAAATACTTACTATATACAAACGAGTAAAGATATGGATTATCATCAGATACAATCCATCAATAACGTAGGTATTACCGCAGGGCTTCAACCCCAAACAATATCATCGAGGAGGTTTCAAAGAATGTCAGAAATGAGCTTTGAACAAATGTTGGAAGAATCTTTAAAAACAATAAGAAATGGAGAAGTGGTAGAGGGTACCGTTATTGATGTTAAGCCAGATGAAATCATCCTGAATATCGGCTACAAATCAGATGGAATCATTACACGTAATGAATATACAAACGAGCCAAATGTAGACCTTACTACAGTCGTAAAAGCCGGCGATACCTTAGAAGCCTAAAGTTGTAAAAAGTAAACGATGGTGAGGGACAGGTTCTCCTTTCTTACAAGCGTCTCGCAGCAGAGAAGGGAAACAAGAGATTAGAGGAAGCATTCGAAAATCAGGAAATTTTAAAGGCAAAAGTCAGCCAGGTACTTACCGGTGGTGTATGTGTCAATGTAGATGAGACAAGAGTATTTATCCCGGCAAGCCTTGTATCTGACACATATGAGAAAGACTTAAGCAAGTTCAAGGATCAGGAAATCGAGTTTGTTATCACAGAGTTTGATCCTAGAAAGAGAAGAATCATTGGTAACCGCAAGACTTTATTACTTGCAAAGAAGGCAGAGCTTCAGAAAGAACTGTTTGCAAAGATCAAAGTCGGCGATGTAATCGAAGGAACTGTAAAGAATGTTACAGATTTCGGTGCATTCATCGACCTGGGCGGAGTAGACGGATTACTTCATATCTCAGAGATGTCATGGGGCAGAGTTGAGAATCCTAAGAAAGTATTTACTGTTGGACAGAAAGTTCGCGTATTTATCAAGAATATTACAGATACCAAGATTGCACTCAGCATGAAATTTGAGGATGAGAATCCATGGAATGGTGCTGCAGAGAAATATGCGGTTGGAAACGTTGTAAAAAAGGAAAAGTGGCAAGAATGACAGATTTCGGTGCATTCGTAGAGCTTGCTCCGGGTGTTGACGCATTACTTCACGTATCACAGATCTCCCAGGAACACGTAGAAGCCTTCTGATGTATTAAAGATTGGTCAGGAAGTTGAAGCAAAGATCGTAGACTTCAACGAAGAAGAAAAAGAAGATCAGCTTAAGCATTAAGGCTCTTGCAGCTCCGGCTGAAGATGCTGAGACAGAGGAATAATTCACTGTAAATTTCATAGGTAAGTTGCCTTCGGGCAGCTTCTTATTGTTTATAGGGGGGTAAAAGTCTATGTTTGACAATTATGAAAAATTCAAAAAGACGTCTATGCTCTGACAAAATCGATCTGAATTATTACAAAGAAAAACAGATGCGCAGACGAATTGATACGATTGCGACAAAGCATGGTTGTAGCAATTATGATGAGTATATCCGTGTGCTGAAGACAGACAAGGACAAATTTGAGGCATTTGTCAATTTTCTTACAATCAATGTCTCTGAGTTTTACCGTAATCCGGATCAGTGGAAGCTGATGGATGAGAATGTTATTCGAAAACTTATCAAACAGCATGGAAAAAATCTGCATGTGTGGAGTGCGGCATGTTCAACAGGAGATGAACCGTATTCCCTTGTCATGGCATTATCCAAACATATTCCGCTTTCCAACATTCATATTACGGCAACCGATCTGGACAAACAGGTTCTTCAGAAAGCGCAGGTTGGTCTGTACAATGAAAAGAGCATTGCAAATGTGCCGCCGGAATTTAAACGCAAGTATTTTAAACAGATCGGAAAATCATTTCAGATTTCGGATGAAATCAAGCGTTGCGTGACATTTAAAGAACATAATCTGTTAAAAGATCCGTATCCAAGGGATTTTGATATGATTCTTTGCAGAAATGTGGTTATCTATTTTACAGATGATGCGAAAGATATGATTTATCAAAACTTCCATCAGTCACTGAAGAGTCATGGGGTTTTATTTATCGGAAGTACAGAACAGATTACCAATTATAAAGAACTTGGATTTGACAGACTCAGCAGTTTTTATTTTGAAAAGAATGTTTAAACCAATAAAAATGCATGTTTTTATGCCTGAAACATAAGAACATGCATTTTTGCAGTCTTAAATTATTATTTTTTCCCATCATATTTTTTAAGATGTGATCAATATAGCGGCGCAACATGATATCAGAGGTACAAAATCATCCGTCATCTCAAAATAACTGATTTTATCCTTATACTCTTTACGGAACTCCGGTTGCATAACACTGTTGTATTGCGGAAGAAATTTGCCGGATTTGCGCGTATAACAGTTACTTGCTTTTGCATTTTCCCGGTATTCTTTGTCTACAAATGAGGCAACACTTTTGTGTATTGCCATATCTTCTTTTTTCAGATAATAGTAATCCCTGTAATTGGAATAAAAATAATGCAGTTCACCTTCGTAGACCGGAATACGAAGAGAAGTGCGGTTTTTCCGATCATCAGATAAAAACAATCCTGTTTACAGGAAAGCTGGCGCGGAACGGGATAGTCGTTTTGCATGGTGATGATCCATTCCTCCCCTTCGGTTCCGTCATATGTGTGGTAATGGTCGATCCGGTGGGGAGAGGATGGTGTACTGACCGTTTAATACTTCCAGATAAGATAAAACAGAGAGCAGATCAATCATGTGCAGAACATCTTCGTAATTATGAATACGAAGAAGATGCATCGTTTCTTCTGTCGGATGTTTCACATGCGTGAAATATACATGGATCAGATCCTCTCCCGTCTTTTCGTCTTCTCTTTTAAGACCCAGAAAGGATTCTATGGTTTTTTGCTTATAGTTTTCCAGTTTCAATAAAAATTTGATCGAAGAAACCGATTTAAATATATCCAGGTATTCAAAATC
>VOFG01001669.1_pt1 | contig 15581 bp, 35 predicted proteins | sample 5384171 | NCBI WGS metagenome assembly VOFG01 (sample SAMN12384726, study PRJNA508395) | human gut metagenome | isolation source: healthy gut F | host: Homo sapiens
TACAACAAGATCAAAGAGGGAAACCGTGAGAGAATCCAGGTATTCGAGGGTACCGTAATCAAGAGACAGAACGGCGGCGCAAGAGAGACTCTTCACCGTTCGTAAGAACTCCAACGGCATCGGCGTAGAGAAGACCTGGCCGATTCATTCCCCGTTCGTAGACAACATCGAGGTTGTTAGAAGAGGTAAAGTAAGAAGTGCAAACTGAACTACTTAAGAGACAGAGTAGGTAAAGCTGCTAAGGTTAAAGAGTTAGTTAAATAATTTTGTGGAACAGGGGACAATGAAAATTGTCCCTTTTCTGCGTATTATGCGCGTAAGACGCAGAGAGGAAAGGGGGAGTTGAAGCAACTTCCCCTTTTTGCCAATATGGAATAGCATTGCCAGGAATGCGCGATTGCCGTGAAAACATCACGGTAGAATGGAATAAATAAGTGGATTTTTATCTGAGTGAGGAACAGAACATGATCCGGAAAATCTGCGGCTGGATCGTGGATGTGGTGGTGGCGCTGGCCTTTGCCTGGTTCTGCCTGGTGTTTTTTGGAACACAGGTTACAGTGAACGGGCAGTCCATGCAGCCGCTGCTTACTTCCGGTGACATTGTGCTGATGAACCGGCTGACATATGAGATTGGAAAACCGGACCGCATGGATGTGGTGGTATTTGAGCGGGAAGACCAGAAGACCAATGTAAAGCGGGTTGTGGCCATCCCCGGGGATGTGGTTCAGATTATAGATGGGGAATTGTATGAACCAGGAGCAGGTTTCCTGCCGGAGGACCGGAAGATTTCCGGGCTGGCGGAGAATCCGGTTAAACTAGAAGACAAAGAATATTTTTTGCTGGGGGACAATCCGGACAGCAGTGAGGACAGCCGCTTTGCCAATATCGGCAATGTGCGGGAAGACCAGATTGTTGGAAAGGTGTGGCTGCGTTTGTTCCCGCTGATCCATATCAGCCTGATCCGGTCCTGACCTGACAGAAACGGAATGGTCTTTGGGTCAGAAATACGATTGCCCGACAATCAGAAAGTACGACAAAAGCATAGAAAAATATAGTAGAAACAGCTGTAACTGTGAGGGGTACTGAACAGCTACAAACAGCTAAAGTTTGCAAGAGGAAAACATAGGAGGAACATCCGTGAATATACAGTGGTATCCAGGGCACATGACCAAAGCGAAACGTGCCATGAAAGAAGACATCAAACTGATTGACCTGATCATTGAAGTAGTAGACGCCCGTGTGCCGTTGGCAAGCCGCAACCCGGATATTGATGAGCTTGCGAAGGGAAAGGCAAGACTGATCCTGTTAAATAAATCGGATCTGTCCAGCGAGCGTTACAATGAGGCCTGGACAAACTGGTTTCGGGAAAAAGGATATTTTGTCGTAAAAATCAATTCTCGCAGTGGTGCCGGCATCAAGCAGATCAACGGTGTCGTACAGGAGGCCTGCAAAGAGAAGATTGAGCGTGACCGTCGCAGAGGCATCATGAACCGTCCGGTGCGGGCTATGGTTGTTGGAATCCCGAATGTGGGGAAATCCACGTTCATCAACTCCTTTGCCGGAAAGGCCTGTGCCAAGACCGGCAACAAGCCCGGCGTGACCAAGGGAAACCAGTGGATCCGCCTGAACAAGACCCTGGAGCTTTTAGATACGCCTGGTATCCTCTGGCCGAAATTTGAGGATCAGAGAGTGGGCCTTCTGCTGGCCTTTATCGGTTCCATCAACGATGAAATCTTAAATAAAGATGAGCTGGCTCTGGAGCTTCTGAAACTGCTGCAGAAGCATTATCCGGATGTCTTAAAAAGAGCGCTACAAGATTGATGAGACTTCTGAAGAAAACCTGCTGATCCAGGTGGCAAAGGTGCGCGGATGTCTGGCTAAGGGCGGTGAGCCGGATTACAGCCGTGCCGCAGCCCTGGTGATCGACGATTACCGCAGCGGCAAGCTGGGCCGGATTACATTGGAGTTTCCGCCGGTGAAGAAAACAGATGGGGACAAAGCGGATTCCGCACAGGAATCAGGTGCTGCAGGGCAGAACAGCGAAAGCGGGGAGGCGTAGGGCATGGCACTGAGAACCTTAACTGGGGAAAAACTCGAAGCAGAGCGTGCCCGACTGGCAGCCATGCGGGAGTATGAGGATACTTACGCAGCCTGCACCGCCATCTGCGGCATCGATGAGGCGGGCCGCGGTCCGTTAGCAGGCCCGGTGGTAGCCGGAGTAGCCATTCTGCCGGTGGACTGTGAGATTTTATTTTTGAACGATTCCAAGAAGCTTTCCGAGAAACGCAGGGAAGCGTTGTTTACAGAAATCAAGGAAAAAGGCGGTTGCCTGGAGTGTGGGCATTGTGGGGCGGATGTGATCGATGAGATCAACATTTTACAGGCAACCTATGAGGCTATGCGGCAGGCCATTGCCGGACTTTCCGTGCAGCCGGATTTACTGTTGAATGATGCTGTAACGATTCCGGGTGTGGCAATCAACCAGGTTCCGATCATCAAGGGCGATGCCAAGAGCGTTTCCATTGCGGCGGCCAGCATCCCGGCCAAGGTAACCAGGGATCACATGATGGTCGAGTATGATACCCTGTTCCCGGAGTACGGATTCGCAAAGCATAAGGGATATGGAACCGCAGCGCATATTGCGGCATTGAAAGAATTTGGGCCGGCACCGATTCATAGAAGAAGCTTTATCAAGAATTTTGTGTAGAAGTAAAACTGCGAACAGAAAATATTTTGGGGAAACAATGCAGCGTGCAGACAGAAAGAAAGCACAGGTGTGAATGGATAACAAACAGAACAAACGGGAGACCGGAATCCGGAAAGAAGAACTGGCAGCAGAATTTCTGACCCGCCGGGGCGTGAAAATTCTGAGCGGAATTTTAGATGCCGCCAGGGTGAGATCGACCTGATCGGGCGGGATGGGCGTTATCTGGTGTTTTTGAGGTGAAGTACCGGAAAACAGCCCGGAATGGTATGCCGGCAGAGGCGGTGGGCTATGTAAAAAGCAGCAGCGGATCCGCTATACGGCGCAGTTCTATCTCTACAGCCGCCGTTACCAGGAGGACATGCCGTGCCGGTTTGATGTGGTGAGCATTCTGGGAGATCAGATTACCTGGATCCGGGACGCGTTTTGTTGAGATTGGCGCAGAAGAACGCATTTTGGAGACGAAAATGAAAAATCGGCAGCCTGAATGTGGTGCGACAACTGGTATGTATGTGTATTGAAAAAGAAAACCAGGAAGAATCGGAAACAAAAAAGGAGAGGACACAGATGGAGCAGAAAGCATGGATTCGCAAACGAAGTGATGTGACAGCGGAAAATCAGACAGGTATGAAACATTCTGCAAATCGGGGGAATCGAAATCCGTGAGAAAACGGCGTCACCTATCTGGCTTTTCCGGCTCTGGATGCCACCGGCCTGGTAAGCCATGCCTTTTCCACCCGCCATGGCGGTGTCAGCGAGGGCGTGTTCTCCACCATGAATTTCAGCTTTACCCGGAATGATGATTCGGAGCACGTTCTGGAGAATTACCGCCGCATGGCAGCAGTTCTGGGAATCGATGTGGGAAAAGATGGTGCTTTTCCTACCAGACTCATACCACCAATGTCCGCAAAGTGACAGAGGAAGACGCAGGAAAAGGGCATTGTAAAAAGAGAGGAAGTACCAGGATGTAGACGGCCTGATCACCAATATTCCGGGTATCACACTGGTGACCTTTTACGCGGACTGTGTGCCGCTGTAGTTTTGTGGATCCGGTCCACAAGGCCATTGGCCTGTCCCATTCCGGCTGGAGGGGCACGGTGCACCGCATGGGAAAAGCCACACTGGAAGCCATGAACAGGGAATACGGAACGAATCCGGCAGATGTCATTGCCTGCATCGGGCCGAGCATTTGTCAGGACTGTTTTGAGGTGGGACCGGAGGTGGCTGCGGAATTTGCGGATGGTTTTGCAGAGCAGTACCATAAAGACCTGTTTTATCAAAAACCGGACGGAAAATATCAGGTGGATCTGTGGAGAGCGAACGAGATCGTGCTCCAGGAAGCGGGAATCCCGGAAAATCAGATCCACACAACGGACATCTGTACCCGGTGCAATCCGACCCATCTCTTTTCCCATCGGATCATGGGAACGGAGAGGGGAAATCTGGCAGCGTTTCTGGCACTCAAAGAGTAGGGATTATCAGACAAAAAGAGCTTCACACAGCTGATCATATACTGTGCGAAGCTCTTTTTCATGTATGGTATTGCATAAAAAAAATTTACCGGATGGTCTGATAATAATCGTATCCGTCTGCCTGATAGCGTTTTACCAGCTTCTGGATCTTCTCGGTCGGAGACAGGACAGCGCCGATGGAGACATCATGGTTGAAGGAGTTGATGATGGTTGCCAGATATTTGCTCATGTCAGCTTCCAGATACCACTCGCGGTCTAACAGTTCTTTCGGGCGGTAGTTTAAGTTGGTGGTGATGACATAGTCAATGTAGCCTTACTGGTAGTACTGGTCGAATTTCTCCAGTCCGCTGGTGAACAGTCCGAAGGTGCAGCAGATGATGACTTTTGCCTTACGGTCTTTTAATTCTCTGGCGGTGTCTAACATACTCTCGCCGGATGCGATCATGTCATCGATGATGAGGACGGTCTTTCCTTCTACGGAAGTACCCAAAAACTCGTGAGCCACGATCGGGTTGCGGCCGTTGATGACTCTGGAGTAGTCGCGGCGTTTGTAGAACATACCCATATCGACACCCAGGTTGTTGGCCAGGTATACGGCACGGTTCATGGCGCCCTCATCCGGGCTGATGATCATCAAATGGTCTTTGTCAATTTTTTAAGGAAGTGTCATGGGTGAACAGAGCCTTGACAAACTGGTAGGTCGGCATGAAGTTATCGAAACCGCTTAACGGGATGGCGTTCTGCACACGCGGGTCGTGGGCGTCAAAGGTGATGATGTTGGAAACGCCCATGGAGATCAGTTCTTCCAGTGCCATGGCGCAGTCCAGGGACTCACGTTTGGTACGTTTGTGCTGACGTCCTTCATATAAGAAAGGCATAACAACGTTGACACGGTGCGCGGTAGCTACGGAAGCACCGATGATGCGTTTAAGTCCTGAAATGGTCATCCGGGGACATGTGGTTGGTGTAGCCGCACACGCTGTACGGAATGCTGTAGTTGGTCACATCCACCATCGCGAACAGATCCGCACCGCGGACGGATTCATTGATGACGGCTTTCGCTTCACCGGAACCAAAACGCGGGCACTTGCAGTCCAGAAGATAGGAATCAACATCGTAGCCGCGGTAGTTTAAATTTTGCTGGCGGCGAAGCAGCTCCTCAATATCGTTGCGGCGGAAATTAACAATGTGGTCGTTTTACTTTGGTTGCCAGATCCTTAGAGCTTTCCAGGGCAGCAAGTTTTAACGGCGCAACCGGTAAGATGTCATTAAACACATAGTTGTTCGCCATGATTATACCTCCCTTCAGTGTAGAATCCTTGAACGTTGCAATCCAACATATTTATATCCTTAAAAAATGACAAGCGTCAAGATTTTATACCATTTTGATAAGAAAAAAATACAAAAAACAGGTAAAAAAATGGCGAAACCAGGGGCCGACATCTTTGACAAAAAAGCTGATTCTTGTTAATGATGAAAGGATGCAGATGGAGGGTTTAAAAACAGGTTTGAAATTTGCGAGAAAGGAATTCTATGAAAACAAAAAGGACATCTGATAAAATCCGTTGATCCGGGCTCTATTGCAGAGGAACTGGAGCTGGAGCCAGGGGACGCCCGCTTACGATCGATGGAAATGAGATGGAAGATATTTTGATTATGAATATTAAGATAGACAGCGAGGAAGATCACGCTGCTGGTCCGCAAGAAGAACGGCGAGCAGTGGGAGCTGGAGATTGAAAATGAGTACCAGGACCTGGGCATCACCTTTGAGAATGGTCTGATGAGCGATTATCGTTCCTGCAGGAATAAGTGCATTTTCTGTTTCATCGACCAGATGCCGCCAGGCATGCGTGAGACCCTTTATTTTAAGGACGATGATTCCAGACTTTCATTTCTTCAGGGAAACTATGTGACCCTGACCAACATGAAGGAGCATGATATCCAGGTGATCAAATTTCAAACTGGCGCCCATCAACATTTCCTTGCATACCACGAACCCGGAGCTGCGCTGCAAGATGCTGCACAACCGTTTTGCCGGGGAGAGGCCTTAAAGAAGATCGACCCGCTTTCTGTGAGGCGGGGAAATCCCCATGAACGGCCAGATCGTTCTGTGCAAGGGCGTGAATGACGGGGAGGAACTGACCATACCATCCGGGATATGACGAAGTATCCTTCCGTATATGCAGAGTGCTTCCGTGGTGCCGGTGGGTTTCCAAGTACCGGGACGGCCTGTATCCGTTAAAGCCGTTTGAAAAGAAGATGCGGAGAGTGCTATTGAGCATCATTGAGAAGTGGCAGAAGATTGTGTATGAACAGTATGGCATCCATTTTATCCATGCCAGTGATGAATTCTATATCCTGGCGGACGGGACACTCCCGGAAACCGAGCGTTATGACGGCTATATCCGCAGCTGGAAAACGGTGTGGGAATGCTGCGGCTTCTGGACAGAGGTAACACGAAGCGCTGGAGACGCTGCCGGAGGATCTGACGAAGGTAAAAGAGAGATCTGTTCCATTGCCACCGGCAGACTGGCGTATCCGTATCTGCGCAGACAGCCTTGAGAAAGATCGAGGACGAAATTCCGCAAAAAGGTGCACCTGATGCCATCCGCAATGATTTTTTCGGTGAGAAGATCACGGTGGCCGGACTGATCACGGCACTGATTTAAAGAACAGTTTCTTGGTAAGCTGGGCGAGCGCCTGCTGCTTCCCATGTGCATGTTCCGGAGCGGCGAGGAGGTATTCCTGGATGACCTGACAGTTGAGCACCGATGTGCAAAACGCTTTACAAGTTGGTGAATATTGTAAAATCAAGCGGTCGGATTTGCTGGATGCCGTTCTGGCCTGGAAGAAGAACAAGATACCGTCTGGATGACGGATATGAATTAAACAGAGGATCAAATGTATGAGTAAACCAATCGTTGCCATTGTAGGGCGTCCGAACGTTGGAAAGTCTACCCTTGTTCAATGTACTGGCAGGGGAGACCATCTCCATCGTAAAGGATACGCCTGGAGTAACCAGAGACCGTATTTACGCGGACTGTACCTGGCTGAACATGAACTTTACCCTGATGGATACCGGCGGTATTGAGCCGGACAGCCGTGACATCATCCTGTCCCAGATGCGGGAGCAGGCGGAGATTGCTATCGCGACGGCGGACGTTATCCTCTTTATCGTGGATGTGCGGCAGGGCCTTGCAGGATTCCGACTCCAAGGTTGCGGACATGCTGAAAATCCCAAGAAAGCCGGTGGTTCTGGCAGTCAACAAGGTAGACAGCATCCAGAAATATCGGAAATGATGTCTTCGAATTCTATAATCTGGGAATCGGGGATCCGATCCCGGTATCCGCAGCTTCCCGTCTGGGACTCGGTGACCTGTTAGATGAGGTGTCAAGCATTTCACGGAAGGAAAGTGATGGAGGAAGAGGAGGACGACCGTCCGAAGATCGCCATTGTCGGAAAACCAAACGTAGGTAAATCTTCTATTATCAACCGCTTCTCGGTGAGAACCGCGTGATCGTATCCAATATTGCCGGAAACCAGTGATGCGGTCGATACCGAGGTGGTATACAACGGCAAGGTATATATTTTCATTGATACTGCCGGACTTCGCCGGAAGAGCAAGATCAAAGAAGAATCGAGCGTTACAGCGTGATCCGTACTGTGACCGCAGTAGAGCGTGCACATGTTGTCGTGATCGTGATCGATGCGACAGAGGGTGTTACCGAACAGGATGCCAAGATCGCCGGAATTGCACATGACCGTGGAAAGGGAATCATTGTTGCAGTCAATAAGTGGGATGCCATCGAGAAGAATGACAAGACCATCTACGAGTTCACCAGAAAGATCAAGGATACCCTGTCCTTCATGCCGTATGCGGAGATGGTATTCATCTCCTGCCGTAACCGGACAGCGTATGAACAAGATGTTTGAGCTCATCGACCTGGTGCGTGAGAACCAGACCATGCGTATTGCATACCGGCGTGCTGAACGAAATCATGACGGAAGCCGTTGCCATGCAGCAGCCGCCGTCTGACAAGGGCAAACGTCTGAAGCTGTACTACATGACTCAGGTGGCAGTGAAGCCGCCTACCTTCGTTATTTTCGTAAACGACAAGGAACTTATGCATTTCTCCTATGTGAGATACTTAGAGAACCGGATCCGCGAATCCTTTGGATTTAAGGGTACGGCCCTGAAATTCCTGATCCGTGAAAGGAATGGAAAGGAGGACTAATGGAGAGCACTTTGTTTGGTAATGGATATCTGTTTGGACTGTTTCAGACCGGTTATATTTACAGCAAGCTCGCATCATGTGGACATCCGCAAAGAGGGCAGCGGCAATTGCCGGAAGTACCAATGTCCTTCGTGTCATGGGAAAGAAAGCGGGACTGATCGTATTTTTAGGTGACGCGGGCAAGATGATTGTTGCCTGCCTGCTGACCCGTCTTTTGTTCCGCAGCCAGCCGGAGCTTCTGTATGTGTACCTTCTACACCGGATTTGGCGTGATCCTGGGGACATAATTCCCGTTTTACATGGGATTTAAGGGCGGAAAGGGCATTGCAGCCTCCGCAGGGCTTCTGGCTTCCACAGACTGGCGCGTGATGCTGGTATGTCTGGCTTTATTTGTGGCAGCAGTGGCCATCACCCGTTATGTGTCCCTTGGCTCCATCCTGGTGATGATCTGTTTCTTTATCGGTATGGTGTTTTGCGGCTGGCGCGGTGATTTTGGCATTGCGGCAGCGCATCTGACAGAAATTTTATGTGCTGGCGGGCCTGATCTCCGCTTGATGGGAATCTGGCGCCACCATGCCAACATCAAACGACTGTTAAGCGGCAAGAAAAATAAGCGGCTTGGTGCCAGGAAAGGAATAGACTTATGGCAAATGTGGGCGTAATTGGCGCGGGAACCTGGGGAACCGCCCTGTCTTTCCTTCTTCACGAGAACGGTCACCAGGTGACGGTGTCTGGTCTGTTTTTGAGAAGGGACGCAGAGAACCTGCGGAGAGAACATCGTTTAAAGACGCTTCCGGATCTGGTAGTACTGCCGGAGGATATGGAATTTACCTCCGATCTGGAACTGGCCATGAAGGACAAGGACATCCTGGTGACGGCAGTTCCTTCTATCTATACCAGAAGAGACCGCGCAGAAGATGAAACCTTTTTTAAAAGAAGGGAAGGACAGCTGGTGGTCAATGTGGCAAAGGGCATCGAGAGAGTCAACCCTTATGACCCTGACGGACATTCTGGAAGAAGAACTTCCGGGGGCTGATGTGGCCGTTCTTTCCGGACCAAGTCATGCGGAAGAGGTAAGCCGCGGACTTCCGACTACCTGTGTGGCTGGAGCGAAGACACGGAAAACCGCGGAATATATCCAGACTATCTTTATGAGTCCGGTGTTCCGCGTGTATATCAAGTCCGGATATCCTGGGGATTGAGATTGGCGGAGCACTGAAAATGTCATTGCCCTGGCAGCTGGAATCGCGGACGGACTGGGCTGCGGCGATAACACGAAGGCAGCCCTGATCACCCGTGGTGTGGCAGAGATCAGCCGCGTCTTGGCATGGCCATGGGCGGAAAAGATGGAAAACCTTTGCGGGTCTGACCGGAATCGGTGACCTGATCGTAACCTGTGCCAGCATGCACAGCCGTAACCGTCGTGCCGGTATCCTCATCGGAAAAAAAGGCTACTCCCATGAAGGAGGCCATGGATGAAGTACAGATGGTGGTAGAGGGTGTGTATTCCGCCAAAGGCAGGACTGGCCCTGGCGGGGAAATACCGGATTTCCATGCCGATCATTGAGGCGGTCAATGAAGTTCTGTTTGACGGAAAGCTTCCAAAGAGGCTGTCGCTGACCTGATGCTGCGGGATAAAACCGTGGAAAACAGCAATCTTCCATGGTAGGAATTTTCTGGACTGAATTTTCCATGGTGGAAAGTCTATGAACCGGATGTTTTTTGAAACAAAAATTTCCTAATATTTCACTAAGATTTCGCTTTAACGCGAGAAAGTTCTTGACAAGTGTTTTTGGGACAACTATAATAAGCTCAGCTTTAAGGGCACGGCTTCCTGAAGGTTCAGGAAGCCTGTTTCAATTAAGAGGAGGAGAAACATTATGAAGAAAAACTGGTTAGTTTTGGTATGGCAGCTATGATGGCAGCATCCTTAGCAGCATGTGGCGGCAGCAAGCCGGCAGAGACTACCGCAGCAGCAGGAGATGCTGAGACCACTGCAGCAGCAGAGGGCGCAGAGACTGAGGCGCAGCAGGCGCAGAAGGCGGCACCTTAAAGGTAGGCGTAATCGGACCGTTAACCGGTGCAGGCGCAGCTTACGGCAACGCAGTTGCAAACGGCGCAGAGCTGGCAGCAAGGAGATCAACGAGGCTGGCGGTATCAATGGTTGCAGTTGATGATAAGGCTGAGGATGATGAGAATGACCCGGAGAAATCCATCAACGCATACAATACCTTAAAAAGACTGGGGTATGCAGGTATTAGACGGACCGACCACTTCCAAGCCGTGTATCGCTGTAGGCGCAGAGGCAGAGTCTGACAATATGTTCCTGATCACACCATCCGGTTCCGCAGTTGAGTGTGTAGCAAATGACAACGTATTCCGCGTATGCTTCGCAGACCGGATCAGGTACCGCTTCCGCTAAAGTACATTGGCGAGATCAAGATGGCTACCAAGATCGCAATCATCTACGACAGCTCTACCGAGTATTCTTCCGGTATCCGTGAGGCATTTGTTGCAGAGGCAGCAAACCAGGGCCTGGAGATCGTAGCCGACGAGGCATTTAGCGCAGACAGCAACACCGATTTCTCTGTACAGCTTGACAAGGCAAAGACGCTGGCGCAGAGCTGGTATTCCTTCCGATCTACTATCAGGAGGCTTCCATCATCTTAAAGCAGGCACATGATAAAGAGTTTGCTCCAATCTTCTTCGGATGCGATGGTATGGATGGTATCCTTTCTGTAGAGAACTTTGATAAGTCTCTGGCGGAGGGTCTGATGCTGTTAACTCCGTTCTCCACCACTGAGGGAGAGCAGTAAGGCATTCACTGAGGCTTATGTAGCAGCTTACGGAATCGAGCCGAACCAGTTCGCAGCAGATTCCTACGATGCAGTTTATGCAATCAAGGCAGCTGCTGAGAAGGCAGGCGTTACCGCCGATATGAGCGCTTCTGATATCTGCGACGCATTAAAGCCGGCTATGACCGAGATCTCTATTGATGGCCTGACTGGTTCCGACATGGTTTGGAACGCAAACGGTGAGCCGAACAAGGCACCGAAGGCTGTTAAGATCGTAAACGGCGAGTACGAGATGCAGTAATTTTTCTGAACAGATAAATGATACATCCGAAAGGGGATCGTCCATTGGACGGTCTCCTTTTTAGCTTTTCGGGAATTTGCTTCCATCTGGACAGTTCGTCATATGCGTCAAGAACGACATGAGAAAAGTGTCTTTCCTGTGCGGACAAATGGTGTGTATTCGCGAACTTTTGCTTGAACTTCAAATATGACTATGCTATAATTCCAGTTATGTTTCATTTCCTATAGAAAAAAATAAAGAGGTGGTAAGTACATGAGTTTTCTGTCTTATTTGATCAACGGAATCAGCCTGGGCAGTGTTTACGCAATCATTGCACTGGGTTACACCATGGTTTACGGCATCGCGAGAATGCTGAACTTTGCTCATGGTGATATCATTATGGTAGGTGGCTTTGTCATCTTTACCATGGTAAGTACCCTGGGACCCCGCCGATGGTGGGTGTTCTGGTGGCAGTCATCGCCTGTACGGTGCTTGGCGTTGTGATCGAGCGTGTGGCTTATAAGCCGCTGCGCGGCGCTTCTTCCCCTGGCCGTTCTGATCACGGCCATCGGTGTCAGCTATCTGCTGCAGAACGTGGCACTGCTGATTTTTGGTTCCAACGCACGTCAGTTCACATCCGTTGTGAATGTGCCGAGCTTAAAGCTGGCAGACGGCGCACTGTCCATTCCGGTGTTACCCTGGTTACGATCATTACCTGTATCGTGATCATGGTGGCCCTGACTACTTTTATCAACAAGACCAAGGTTGGTCAGGCTATGCTGGCTGTATCGGAAGATACCGGTGCGGCTACCCTGATGGGCATTAACGTTAACAGCACGATTGCTATTACCTTCGCAATCGGTTCCGCCCTGGCTGCAATTGCAGGTGCGCTGTTATGTTCCGCTTATCCGTCTCTGACCCCGTATACCGGTTCCATGCCGGGTATCAAGGCTTTCGTGGCAGCTGTATTCGGCGGAATCGGCTCCATTCCGGGTGCCCTCATTGGAGGTGTGCTTCTTGGGTAATTGAGAATCTTTCCAAGGCCTATATTTCTTCCCAGCTTTCCGACGCCATTGTTTTCGCAGTCCTGATCATTGTGCTTCTGGTTCGTCCGACCGGAATCCTGGGTAAAAAAGATTACGGAGAAAGTGTAGGTGAATGGAATGAAAAAAGAACAAATTATTAATCCAGAACAGCATCACATTACGCGATCGTAGTTGCCTGCTGGATCCTGGTACAGATTCTGGGAGCGACCGGACATATGACCAGCTTGTTAAAGGGCCTTCTGGTTCCGCTGTGTATCTATGTGATCCTGGCTGTCTCCTTAAACTTAACGGTTGGTATTCTGGGTGAGTTAAGCCTGGGGCATGCCGGTTTCATGTGTGTTGGCGCATTTACCGGTGCATTTTTCACCAAGGCATGGAGAACGCAATTCCGTCTGTCGGTATGCGTTTCTTTCTGGCTCTCCTGATCGGCGCAGCGGTAGCTGGTGTATTTGGTATCATTATCGGCATCCCGGTACTGCGCTTAAAAAGGTGACTATCTGGCTATCGTAACTCTGGCGTTCGGTGAGATTATCAAGAACCTCATCAATGTCATGTATGTGGGCCTGGATTCCAACGGATTCCATTTTTCTATCAAAAGATACTACATCCCTTGGAATGGGCTCAGATGGCGTTGTCATTATCAAGGGCGCGCAGGGTATTACCGGCACCCCAAAGGCAGCAACCTTTACCGTGGGTATCATTCTGGTGCTTATTACCCTGTTTATCGTGTTAAACCTGATCAATTCCCGCACCGGACGTGCCATCATGTCTATTCGAGACAACCGCATTGCGGCAGAGTCTGTGGGAATCAATATCACCAAGTACAAACTGATGGCATTTGCCATTTCCGCAGCTTTGGCAGGTGTTGCAGGTGTATTATATGCCCACAACTTATCCTCTCTGGCAGCAACTCCGAAGAACTTTGGTTATAACATGTCCATCATGATCCTGGTATTCGTAGTACTGGGCGGTCTGGGCAACATCCGCGGCTCCATGATCGCAGCTATCATCCTGACCATGCTTCCGGAGCTTTTACGTGGCCTGAACGATTATCGTATGCTGATCTATGCAGTAGTCCTGATCGTCATGATGATCTTCAACTCCAGCCCGAAGGCAATTGAGATGAGATCTGTCTTCCTGGACCGCATCAAGAAGAATAAGAAATCTGCAAAGGAGGCTGCATAAATATGGCTATGCTGGAAGTAAAAAATATTGGCATCTCATTCGGCGGATTAAAGGCAGTTGACAATTTCAGCCTGACCATCGAAAAGGGACAGCTTTACGGCCTCATCGGACCGAATGGCGCAGGTAAGACCACCATCTTCAATCTGCTGACCGGTGTCTACAAGGCAGATCACGGCTCTATCTTCCTGGATGGCAAGGAACTGACCGGAAAGAGCACCATCGAGATTAATCAGGCAGGTATCGCCAGAACCTTCCAGAACATTCGCCTGTTCAAGGACTTGAGCGTTCTGGATAACGTAAAGGTTGGCCTGCACAATCATCATCCGTATTCCACCATCGAGGGTATTTTCCGTCTGCCGCATTATTATAAGGTAGAGAAGGAGATGAATGCCCGTGCTATGGAACTGTTAAAGGTCTTCGACCTGGACAAGAGAGTGCGATTACAAGGCATCCAACCTTCCTTACGGTAAGCAGAGAAAACTTGAGATCGCCCGCGCGCTTGCAACGGAGCCGAAGCTTCTTCTTCTCGACGAGCCGGCTGCAGGTATGAACCCGAATGAAACTGAGGAACTGATGGATACCATCCGTTTTGTTCGTGATCACTTCGATATGACTGTGCTTTTGATCGAGCATGATATGAAGCTGGTTTCAGGTATCTGCGAAAAAAAGTGACTGTTTAAACTTTGGCCAGGTGCTGACCCAGGGCGAAACATCAGAAGTACTGAACGACCCGAAGCGTTATCAGGCTTATCTTGGAGAATAAGGAGGAGAACGCGATGGCAATACTTGAAGTGCAAAAAGGCCTGGAAGTTTACTATGGTGTCATTCAGGCGATCAAGGGAATTTCTTTTGAGGTAAACCAGGGGAAATCATCGCCCTGATCGGGAGCGAACGGCGCAGGCAAGACCACTACGCTGCAGACCATCACCGGTCTGATTCCTTCGCAAGGCTGGCACCATTACCTATGAGGGAAAGATATCACCAAAGATTCCGGGTTACAAGCTGGTTGGCATGGGAATTGCCCATGTGCCGGAGGGACGCCGCGTTTCGCAGCAGCTGTCCGTTTGGATAACTTAAAGCTGGGCGCTTATACACGGCGGGGATAAAAAATGAAATTGAGAGACGCTGAAAATGGTTTACGAGCGTTTTCCCGCGTCTGGAAGGAGCGTAAGAACCAGATGGCCGGTACGCTTTCCGGCGGTGAGCAGCAGATGCTGGCCATGGGCCGGGCTCTGATGTCCCAGCCGAAGCTGATGCGTGCTGGATGAGCCGTCCATGGGTCTGTCTCCGCTGTATGTAATGAAATTTTGAGTATCATTCAGAAAATCAACAAGGATGGAGTGACTGTGCTCCTGGTTGAGCAAGAACATAAAGAAGGCTCTTTCCATTGCAAACCGTGCATACATTCTGGAGACTGGCAAGATTGCTCTCAGCAGTGACGCAAAAGACTCATGAACGATGATTCCGTCAAGAAGGCATACTTAAGCGAATAAGACAAATAGTGCCGCAATTTGACAAAAGCGAGAATTTGTTTCAAATTCAAAAGTGTCTGAAAATACCACAAAAGGGCAAAATCACTGAACTTTTAATGCCATTAATGAAGGAGGTTGTTATGAGGCAATGTAATCGTTGGACAGTCCCGGAGGACCGACGCTGTCATCAATTCCAGTCTTGCAGGTGTGTATCGTACGGCAGTTGACCGGCAGGTATACGGATGCTGTATGGAATCCAGGGACTTCTGGATGAGCAGTTATGTGGATCTTTCCAAGCAGCCATCCGGAGTGATCTGGATGTAGAAATCGTAAAGCGTACACCATCTGCATTCCTTTGGCACCTGCCGCCACAAACCGCCGGATATCCATG
>VOFG01002845.1_pt1 | contig 15554 bp, 32 predicted proteins | sample 5384171 | NCBI WGS metagenome assembly VOFG01 (sample SAMN12384726, study PRJNA508395) | human gut metagenome | isolation source: healthy gut F | host: Homo sapiens
AACATTCCCAGAAGAGAATAACAATAAAAAGCAGAATGCTCGTAGGCATACCAATTTCATCCACTCTGATAAAAGAAAATATATTCTTCATTCCGTTTTCCTTTTGCAATATCTCTTCAGTTCCATATACATATGAATTTTATTGAACAATAATAGTATTTTACACGCTTTTGTCTTACCGCCAACAACCGAACTCATCTGCACCCTTCCGCTTCTGTTGCTTCCGAAACCGACAATAAAGATAAGCATGAATATAATAATTACCTATTAAAGTTCCGATAAAAAAACCGTCTACACCGGAAGGCAGCAGGCAAGCTGGCGGTAGGATGCAAAAGCCAACCAGGAAGAGCGACAGATTCATAATCTGTATGGTCAGTTATGATTTTAACATTCAATAAATCCAAAACACGAATCGCTATCTTTTGGGGTTGAGATTTCCCGGGTTCCAACTAACATCAACAAACTGGGACAAAATTATCACAAAGTTAATGTCAAGATTGTAGATGATACAGCTGCAGAGGCTGCTGCAAAATCTCCTGTAATCTTATATTTATTACTCCCTAACGATTGAACTTGTAAATTAGTAAAACCAAGTTGCCCCACCCCGTTACCACAGGAGTAATACCACGACTTGAATATACCGTGCAAATTTCAATACCGTCAGCAACAGAGGTCGTTTTGGTTTTACCATTACAAGTTAAACACGTTATTGGACATCGTCATCCGGTGTTGGGCGTCAGCCACGATACAAAAATCGGAATCTTCATCCCGTCAACTCCACCTTTAAGGCATTTGACGGGCTTAAAATTGATAGCATCCGTCACGTTGGTATATCCGGACCATTCACGCTACCACCGTAATTATATAACGATGATTTCGCACGACATTCAAAGGTGTCTCTCCATTATCTACCATCACCACTTTATAATACCCCTCTTTTCTCTTTTATACTTGGCCTTAATAATCACACCCATATAATCAGCTACAGTACAATTCCGCTCGTAGATATACAAAGAAGGAGTTTCTCCGTCAGACCATCCATTGCATAATTAAAAGTACTACCGGAAGAGGACGTCCGTCACAGGGAGTAACAACTGTTGAATAATTTGTAGGTGTCAGATAGCCACGATCAAACCCCTTTGTTCACCGTTATACTCTGAATGACAAAATCATTCAGTCCATTCACCACTGACCATCCCTTTCTTCACCTGTACGCAAGCCGCCACACGTAACAATTTACCCCTCGGCTTTTCGTCACGATATTTATCCCTGTCGGGAGTTCAACACGTCCCCACATAATCAAAGGCATCACGTGATCTTCCAAACTTCGGAAGTCATCGCTGTTGTCTTTAAAGGGAATAGCTGCGCTCTCCAACATATCGAAGTAATATCATTAAAATTCAATCGATCCGTCCCCCATCAAAAGTACGCCCGTTAGTGCCAGATGAATGACACGTCGTTTTGAGGTAGCATCCAACGTATGGAGAAAAGAAATTTTGGTCCCACTTGGTGTCAACTCCCTCCATCCACTTTCACCCGCTCCATGAACTTACCCTCCTCATCAAACAAGCATCGTCCACATTCCATGTCCTGGATTGCATGTTTCTGGCCCGGCAAGGTTACTGAAAGATAACGTTCATGGAGTAGCTCTTCGATTTTTCATCTTCGCCCAGTTACTATGAAAAGGCTAGAAATGACTAGCACGTATATTACATACTTATTATTCTCCATTTTAATATACTTTGATACTATTTTTAAGTTCAGCCTAAACATCAAATTTAGCAGATGTTTCACACGATCATAAGTAACCGTGGGTTACATGCGTGCATAGTTTGTTTTGTAGGCCTTAGCATCGCTACTAATGGTACTCAGTTTATTAATACTGATAATAAACTCTTCACTATACAACTCAGGCCCCCTCTATTATAGAAGTTCCTGTTATTTTCGGGGAGTAGTAGAGCTTGTTCCTTTTCTATATACATTTCCCCATCTTTGTAAGCCTTTATCGACATCGTCATAGGTGCAGGCAGAGTCCGGAGGCTCATTATCATACCAAGCGCATAAATTTCCATTTTTATCTTCCATGGAGAATTAGCATCATTCTCGAATAATGGAGCGTTGAAGAAGGCTGTTTCCCCCTGTTTATCCAGTAGCATCACCTCCCAAGTCAACAGTCTATCACCCTTGTAAGTCACCGCATTCCGACTAACCGCCATCACCCGCACTATAACTATTAGGAGCATTTTGTTGCCAACCTACTGTTTTCCCATCATACAAACGGCTGTCATTCCTCATTCCTAATATGGTTTCCAAAGAATCCCACAGCAATATCAACGTCCTTCCAGCTGACCAAGTAAACTTTACCACAAAGAAATGAACCGTCACGATAATATCTTTTGATAAACATTAGCCGTCACTTCATAATCCGACACGAAACATGTCTGAATTTCATCGTACCTGCCCGCGGTTCATCATCATCATCCGGGTTAGCATTTCCAAAAAAAGCATGATCCGTAGTAAAATGATAACATTATCTATTCGATAGATCCTAAGAAATATCATGAAGCTAAGATTGTTGCGAACTAAAATTTCTATCATCTTTGTTCCACCATGCACGATCACATCTTGCGAGTTCGTCACGGCTTGCGTAGCGTCTCCTTGCGGGCAGCAGCGTCAATCGTGTTATCATTATCCACGTAGATATAACAATTCTGCGTCAGATGTTATCACCATCCAGCGATAACATTCTTCACGATGACTAGGCGTATCGCGCAAACAAAGGTGTCCCTCGTCCAAAGTTTTGTTGCATAAGCAACAGAAGAACGGGTGAGATTAACGTGCCACTCTGCACGTTGCGGTAGCCTTTCTGGGATTCGTGGTCAAGGAATTTCCAGTTACCGCCTTCGATACTCGTAGATGTTCGACTTGTTTGCTCGTGTGAAGATTCGGGCGAAGGCCAAATCACGTTTGTTATTCACTGTAATCGTTCCACTCGTCCGGTCTTTGCGTGCAGAGATCTTTTCGTCACGTTATTCGCCTTGACCAGCGATACCAGAACACGAGGCTGCCCAGCTCCGTAGTATCCACGTTAGCCGTGATCAGCCCCGTTATCCGCAATCTTCCGGACGGAAGTAATCAACCTCCTGCCGGGTAATCCACCCATTGAAATCATCGTGTTCACATGGCGTATCTTTAATATGCGATAGTCCACGGACGCCTTGTCCGTGTAAAGCTGGAGTTTGGGACAAGTCGGCATTCAATTCTACATCCTCCCAACCCAAAACATCAGCCGTCACATCCAACTTTCCCACCAACTAGAAGACGTACAAGACGGTATACCGTTTACACGAGAACCATGAGGATAACCACATCCGTTTTTTGAAAACGACTTCCACCCTCACAAGCCAAATCAACACTTACCTTCATGTGGCTCTCCGTCGTATCTTTCGGATTAGCAGTCAAATAATCGTTCCTTTATGAGCCGGAATGACAAAATACAACGTGTCACTAGGTGATGACCCGGTAATGAAACACTATCTTTAACACCGGAAAGTCGGTCATTTGGCGTGTTACTCACCCTAGGACTTTCTTTGCCCAAATCAGGGAACAATCCTCCTCCCAATTCAAGGTAGTCGGAACATCTTTCAGTTCAAAATTGGTCCGTTCATCCAACCTCACATCGGCGATAACCACCTTTACCAAAATACGTTTCGAGACAATATAGTAGTTCCCTTAACCGGAATTATCTTGTCACCAATAACCTGTTGCCCATCAATAATGGCCGTGCGTAATTCCGGCATAGGTAATGTTCACTCCACCGGTTGGGTTTCCCATCATCTTCAAAATCCTTGCTTGGGCGAGCGACACTGCGCACGGGTTTTGTATCAATCCTGCTAAAATCTGTATTGGCAGTCACCAAAGCTATATTCCACATCCCGGCGGCGACAGTCATCGAAATCGATCCGGGCGTAGGGTGCCTCTGAACCTTATGGTTGAACTTTCCGGCATCACTTCCTGTCATCAAAAAGATAGACTAACGTGTTACTGACAATATCCTCCCGCTTTCTCGTCATGTTGAAACGTCAGTAGGATCTCCACTCGCTTGCCCGGACAGGAACCCTGTCGTCGAGCAAGCTGAGTAGGAGAATAGTCAATAACCCCGCTAACAATATGTTTATATATTTTCCTGCCATAATTCTCTTTTTCATTCTACCTCCCCGAAGTAGAATCTGTTACGGATCGTGAACTCGGCCGAAGATTTCGCATCCGAAACACTGATCGGTTGCGCACCCGTGGGTTGAGTGCAGACTTGGTCTTCAACTTCACTTGTTTTTCGCTGCATCCGTACTATATAGCACCACACACCATACACGTTCATGAACTATGATTCCCGTCACCACTGATGCGGAGATCGCCATATTCGTGACTACAAAGTCTTTACCTTCTTTGGCGAAGCATCAGGAACCGCCACACAATTCACGATAACATCACTTCCGGTAGCATTCGTAAGCAAAGCCCCGTCAAGCCCGCACCAAAGACTGCACCGTGAAGAATCCCGATACAGCATTATTGTTCAATCTGTGATCGCCAGGGAAGCAATCATTAAACGTGCCGGTTGATCGACAACCACCCGCTACAACTCAACAACTCCCTTCAAAGCCACGTTCGAACCACTCAGGCAATGTACCTTGTTAAGAGTTTAATCACGACCGTCTTGGGTAATTCATAACGGGTATCCTCCAACGTTTTCACAGAGAACGATGATTTCTGTGATCCATTGGCAAACATCACTCTCAGGGTTAATCCCGCTATCAAAGTCAAAACATCGGCTGTTTTTCCCCGTAGATACCATCCACGATGATATTGGCTCCCGTCGAGTTCGTCAAAGGAGTTCCATCCGGTTTGAATAATCCAAGTTCGTATAAAATATCTTTTTGTTCCCTCTTCTCCCTGTTCCGTACGAACCATCTTAACAACAGCCTGTTGATCCTCGATCACCGCCTTACCCACAGGTTTCACCAGATAACTTTGCTGTGCATCCGAAAGTACGAGTTCAAACTCTTTCATCCCCTCGATCAAAAATTATTCGCTTTCACGGACACCTCTATATCCTGTTTTACCAGATAACGGTCAGCCGTTCCCCGAGATGGGGTAAACGAAAGCTTTCCTTTCACCGGTGTAAAATTATTCGCGATATTAGCCGTTTTCTCTTGGGTAGCATATCCACGCTTACCGGAATGGTGCGCCTTCTTTTCGTCGTGGCATACCCGGTCAGAGTCACGGTAAAAATAGCCGTGGCTATTCCGTTCACCGGTTTCGTGATCTTCACGTCCGAAACATAAAAAAAAGACCATGTCCCAGTTTCACGAGACGACCTCCCGCTCCTAGGAAAAGTAACTCCCCGGATGAAGCGGTATATGCCTGACGATAAGCCGTCGGTTTATTATCCGTCACGTAACGGTCAAACTCCTTTTCACCCGTGGACGAAAACATACAAACCCGTCCTTCAGAAGAAGATAACAATAAAATCCCCCGCTGTTAGTCACTTTCATTTTGTCAAAATTACCATCCAGTGAACGCTCGAACTCCACTTTCCCGGTCGGGTGAATACGTATAAACGTACCCCTCTACGTCCGCCCATGTCGTATGTCGTCACCACGGACTCCCCCGATTTGCCGGGTTCATCCCAATTCCCCGTACATTCCCCTTGGACGTACCCGAATATAAGGCTGTTCCGTCATTACGCAACAAAGCGTAATATCCTTGACTTCCCTACCTCAACCAAAATGTTACCATTACGAGCCACCTGAAGATGATCTGGCATAGCGGCCCCTTGGTTGGCGGGAATCATATTCTTCACCAAACACGATGTCCCCCTCCGGACGAATCTTGTAAATAATCCCCCGTCTGTCGGCGAATTACCGATCACCAGTACCGAACCGTCATTAATATTGGCATTCAACCCGGTCGACAAATTGTTTTGCCGGGATCGCCGTCATGTAATAAGGTTTTTCCCTTATCATCAGACGAACCACGAGCCTGCTCCTTATCCTTTCCGGCAGAGAACGCCGCACAAATGTATTCAATCGAATTTCCCATTACCGCAAACTGGTCGCAATAACCACCCCCCGGCATTTTTTATACTGGTAAACCACGCTACCCGTCGGGTCCAGTTTCAATAGGTTCCCTGACGACCGTCCGCTCCTTTCGGCTCCGAACCGGACACCACGAACGCCCCGCTCGCAACAACATCCCTTCAGGAAATTACTGCCCTGATCCCCGGCATAAATATCGGTAACGATACGTCCGTTGCGTTCAACCACAGCGATACGCCCGCACAACGTGATTCTATCTTTTTACCTTTCACATTCGGCATCGTAGACTGTCCTACCACCAAAACCCGGTTGTTATCCAACTCCGCTATCTCGTTCACGGCGGTAAAACCCGTCAAAGGAAGTGAAAAGACCACGTCTCCTTCCGTTCCACCCATGTCAGGTTATATTTCTGACCTTCTTTACCTACTAAAGCTACTTCATCACCGGGCAGCGGACAAACCAGTTGAATCTGATTTTTATCACCATACACCTTATCGAACACCACCGGCATATATTGAGCTTTCACCTGCAAACAAGTGACAACGCTCAACAGGAACAATATCCACTCTCCATGAATTCTTGTCTTCTTCATATTATCGTTTACTTTTTTAATTCTCCCTCTTATGATATATCTCAACACGTCTTGCCCGACGATTCACTTGGATCCAGTCAATATTTCCCTCCGACTGAGTTCCCATTTCTTCCTTCATCTCTTCTGGAGAAAGTTTCACCTTGCCGTGAGCCTTTATATTGAATTGTATATTTACACCATGATCCCGTAAAAACTCGGCCACGCTCTTTGCTCTTCGAGCCGACAGGGGGCATAGTTGTAATTATCACTACCCATCTCGTCCGCGAAACCGTCAAATCTCAACTCGGTGAAATAGTAGTACCCATTTCATTGATAAACTGCTCTAGGCATTGAGTGGATTCTCGGGTCAATTTGTCGAATCGAAATCAAAATAAGAGTCATTAGCAAACCTTCCGGTGCATATCGTTTTAGTGAAATAGTTTCCTTGGTAACCGTTTCCGTGGCCCCGTTCAGTAACAAAGCCCCGCCCAAAATCGCGTTTTCCTCGCTCATCCCGAAAATGAGGGTCTCCTTGTTGGGTCCCCAAATCTTCATCGGTTTGCAGATAATAAATATCATCCGGGACTCCATTTCCCGATCCGAAACGAAATAAGCGGTTCGCAAATCCAGCGGACACATAAAATAGTCGTTGAAAACCGAATTCACCGGATAAGGAAATGACGCACGCTGCCCGGAACTACTCCCTCGTGATCGTAGTTGGCATTGAACAGATCATACCCACCGAAACCCGGTAACCCGTTAGATGAAAAAAAATAAGACGTCCCTCGTAAAGCAAGGGAAAAATCTCGTTCCCTTCCGTGTTGACATCCGCCCCCAAATTCATCGGGGTTCCCCACTCCTGTGTCTCTTCGTCCCAATGAACAACGTACAAGTCAAACCCGCCAAATCCTCCCGGCATATCAGAAGTGAACAACGATTTCCCGTCATTAAACAAGTAAGGATGAGCATACGAATTTTCTGGGTCTTGCGGGAAAACCGGAATGTACTTTCCAAAAAACGTTTACTCTGGTTCTTGATCACCGAATAATACAATTTAGTCCGGAAAGGACGATGCTTTTTGTCCACCATCTCCACCTGATACATTCTTTTATCGTACTCGATCACCGTGGTCACCATCAACTGCATATCCGGTGAAAACGTCACTGGTCCATTCTGCAAATCCACCGGAATCCTCCGGAAATAATCGGAATATCTCGGTGATTTCTGTGACATCACTTTCTCCCCGGCCTCCTTCAACTCGTAATAGTGAGTACGATGGAAAACAACTTCCGGGATCGTTAAACTTACTGTAACTGATGGCATAGAAAGGTTGTTCCCCGTAATTCCCGATCCAGAACTCGGCATTCGGCGTGTTCAAAGCCAATCGTTCGGCCGTGAACCCGGGAAATTCCTGCACGGAATGACACATGGCAAGAGCCTCCAGTGTATTTTGGTAGCGTTGGTACCTGCTATACTGATCTTTATAAGCATTATCCAAGCAAATCGCCTCGGCTTTCCGTGTCTGACCTTGGAAACGCAACGCATCAATGTAATCACACACGTCATCCACGAGGAACAAATCCCGTTCCAGCTCCATCGCCTTCTCGTAATGCCCGATAGCCCAACTATAATCCCGTACCATGAAATACAAGCGTGCGATCTTCAGGTGAAGAGCGGCTTGATTTTGCAGATTCTCTTCTTTTTTAAGAGCCGTTTCATACTGCGCCATCGCTTTATTAAACTTCTGTCTAACAAAATTACGGTCAGCCCGTCTCTCCACCCGTCCCAGCTTTCGTTCATGCGCCTCGACTGGAATTGCCCCGTCCATCAAGAAAAGGAACACGGCAACCGACAAGAGAATGTGTATCTTCTTTTTCTCATTTTCAGCAACATTTTATCTGTAATACTAGCGGAACATATTGTATGTAAGACTCACTCCGAACTTCGTCGGACCAATCCATTGTTTGGTCTTCTTGAGTTCCAACGGGAACTTCACGTATTCTCCTCCTAGTTTATATTTATCATACTGGAAATGAGCATACCCACACCGAGATTTAAATCCAGTCCCAAACGGGAATTAAAAGCAAACTTGTACCCGAAAGTAATACCTCCTGATACCCCCATCCTTTCCGGCGATGGCTCCGAAGCGGGTCATTATGCTTCAATAACCCGATATTAAAATTGCCATACATGGCGTAAGGACCGATATAAATCCATCCCATGAATCATTCGTGTAAAAATTTTGCGGGTTCCAATAATACCGCAACTCCGCAGCTCCCATTAACACGCGGAAAACCTCCTCGTTCTTTTTAAACATGTACGGTAACCATGCCCCTCGGCATTCACTGTAAGTTGTCGCGTTAACGTGTATTCAAAACCGATATTAGGTGAACCGGTCAACCATAAAGGTATATTTACCTTGACACTTTGCGCCCCACCCCCAAACAAGCAAAGTAAAACGGAAACAAGTAAAATATATCGTACAACTGGTTTCATAGTATTCTCTTTATTCATGAATATTGCATCATTCCATGTTTGTATTACCACTCTCTATATCTTCATTCCATCCCACGATCGTAACTTTAATCACGGTGTAAGAATCAATTTCGATAATGATTCGTTGACCATGTAATAACCTGAGTGGCAACCCGGTCAGTTTATCTTTCACTTCCACCGGTAAATGATTGACAGCAATACCGTCACTATCAAGGAATGTATAATTCAGTCTCATAAATTCGCCTTCTACAGACGGTAAATAACGATGATCCACCTCTAAGTAATCAGCAGTCGTCTGTGCCGGTAACTCTCCGAAATGAAACATGTGGTCATCCGAGGTCTGCCGACCGGCTATCGTATCATGTTTCAAATACTGCACGGTGGATGCCCCTTCTGCCAACAATTGCACGTTTGCTATGCGAGACACATCCCGGAAAAATTTTTAAAACGCACGGTTACACGTCCGTGTAATGTTCCAACTCGACCGTGTCAGTACGCAAAATTCCCGGATGATCAATCACAGGTACAAACTTCTGGAACACGTCCGAAGGATGCACGTAATGATTCTCCCGGAATCGCTGTTATTCAACATAAAAAAGCAGAGGTTTCCAGTTGTTGTTCATCCACAAATGAAAGACTATCCGTGTTGGTATAACAATGAGCTTTATATTCACCGGGGGTAATCTAAAACTAAACAACCCCTGCTCTCATGCAGGGGATCTTTCCACGGGGCAGCCTCATAACGCGCTCCCACCAACACTCCGGTTATCATAAACCAGTACACGACGGTCACTAACCTTATTATCCACCACTTCGGGTACGTAAACTTGGTAATTGGTTTCATCTTTAAAATAATCATAGGTACATGACGCAAGCAGGAGCAGGATAATCACACCCGTAAATACTATGAGAAGTCTGTTCTTTCCCATATTTAATATTTTTGTTGATTTTACATCGATTTTCAGATTCCCCGGGAGCAGGGGATCCTGCCCCAGGCAATCATCTTGAGTGTAAAAGGAATTCTTTTTACAGTGTAAGTGCTGATTCCACGATATTACTACCCAAGCCTCCGCGTACCGACACTGATTGTCAAACCACCTTCTTCTCTAGGTTTGGTCGGTGTTCGTAGTACCCCTGAACGTAAAGGTCAGATTCACTTCGCGAATCGTGTTCGGCGTGAAATTCTCCTTGATCAAACCGACCAGACCACGGCCATTTCATCCCTGTTTGCCAAAATACACCCGTTGCTCCACGTCCGAAACAACGATAAAGCCACTGCCGATCGGTAGATGCTTCCGCTGTTGATTTTGCCCCGTGGCAGCGTCCTCCATTATTCGGCCACGATAATATCTCTCCACATGGTGAAATTACCACCCAAAATAACCTTCGGATCATATCCTGGTGAGTTAGCTGTGTTGAAAATAGTCCTGTCCTTTACGGCCAATATATTGGCATCGGTTGACGTTGAACTCACACCACCTGCGTTTGCAGCCCCAACTTTCATGTTGTCGGGTAAACGATAGATCATGATAGGCGCGTCTTTCGTGAAATCAACCGTGTTCAAATTATCCGTCTCGCTATCCTTCACGTTCAAACGAACACGCAACATGGCAACCGCGCTTCAGAGCAATGGCCGGTACCTGTAGTAGTAATTCCGGTTGTAACATCAAAACTCGCTGATGCTCCCATGAAAATTTCTGACGGCTCGGTATAAGCAGTATTACCCGCGGTGGTCAATTTAGACGAACAGAATGTCGGGAAGTCTCCGCTTTATGTATCACCAAATTCGGGAGGTCTTCTGACGCACATTCCACATGGTCCATTCCGTTGGAGTTGTACCTCCATCTAAATAAGTGGTAATTGCATCGGAAGAACTTTTCACGTTCGCAACAGCAACTAACGTGTAACCGGTACCTACCGGTACGTCCGTGTACGTGAAAGTAGTCAATGCACTTGTCGGGTTCACGATGGTTGAATAAACCACTTGACCGGACGTGTTGTACAATAAGAATTGTAATTGTTTGATATTTGACCATGAAGTTTCTGGAATTGCCGTGGATTGCGGAGCTCTACCTTCCATTCCGGTTTTGTCAAAGTAACTTGAAACGTTAAAACCGGCCTTTCGGATCCAGATAATCCGAACCACCGCTCTTAGAACAAGCACACTACTGCCATTGCTAGCAATGACCATAATAAACTAAATCTTTTTCATAACCCATGCTTTAAAATACCTAACATTTGAAATCTGACAGAATGTCATCAAAAATTTTACTACACACTATTTAAATTTACCGTTGCTTTGTAGGTAACGGTAAAACATAAAATTTCAAATAAAAAGGGGTCTTTCGGCGGGATTATTATTTATATAATGATTTTGTAGTCCATTGAAGCGATCTAAACTCCATATCTTTCAGAAGAAAATCGAGGTGGGTAATAGTTTTTGTCTCAAAAAAACTATACGCAAAAAATTAATTATTTTACCATCTATTGAAAAATAATCGTCGCATTATTTGAAATAATAAAATATATATATAAATTTGCACTCATTAAAAGATTCGTTACCTACAAGTAACAGTTTTTTTCTGACTAATTGTCAGACATTTACCTTCTTGATATCACATAATTCCTATATTATTCTCAACACAACACCTTCTTTGATAAAACAAAGGCCACAAGTGCATTATTCAATTGATTTACCTCATCTTCCCGGTAACGCTGGAAATAGATCTCGGTCACCTTTACCGATGAATGCCCCATGCGTCACGAATCAGGCTGGAATTATAATTTTGTCGCAACGCCGTGGTTGCCCAAGTATGACGTGCCACGTAAGTACTCAATTGCTCTCTGATCTTCAAGGAAATATCCCACCTGCCGCAACCAGTAGTTATGCGGCGCAACATCCGAGAATACTGCCGGTACTCGTCCTGCTTGGGATCTTGAATAATAGAGAACAAATAAGGAGAATCAGGATACATGTCCTTGTATTTCTCTATAATGGCCATCGCTTCCCGGACAAACCACAACAGTTAGTTTCGTCGTCTTGTGCCGGTGATAAACAATCACGTTCCCCTGTAAATCACATTTACGCAGGAATGCCAAGTCAACAAAAGGCATCCCTCGAAGCAAAAACAGCAGGACAAACATATCGGGTAAAAAAAGCCGTTCAGGCAAAGGCTTTTATCTGTCATCAACCGACAGATTACCTCCGGAAACCGCCCTTTTCACCCTGACAATCGATCGGTATGCACCCGGCTGAAAAGACGGGGGTATATAGAGCTATCCCTCGCTCAACCGCTTGATTATAAACAGATCTCAGCGTCCCGCATATACGTTGAAATAAATTCCCACTTCAACTGGTCGGACAACAGTTTCCGCTCGAATTGAGACAACCATTCCGGGGTCAATTGCTTAAAACTAACTTCGTCCATTCGCAAAATTTCTTCCAACCGTTTCAAAGTATCTGATAAACATGGCAGTACCATCCCGCTGCTCCGTTCAACTCGACAATAAGTCGCTCCATAAACTGTTGTTAAAAAATTCTCGTTTCATTTTCTATCTGTTTAGATTTCAATTTAAGTGTTTTTATAATTTACCCCCATTTGACACGTGACCAAGCACGTGCCAACTAATATTTATGCAAACATTTCAACAACCGACCATTCACTTGTCATAAATCATTTTATCAAACCATGAGAAGAAAATTAAAAAGTCTATTTTAAGAAGAATACAGTCTAGGGCTACTTCTCCTCTACCACCAAGACCTTTTCCATTTTGGTGTTTTTCCTTCACGGGTGCATTCATCCGGTGGTATTACAAACACCATCGAACCCGGCATTCGGCTCTATTTCCAGCTTACGCGTGTAAACATCACCTTTCACCATGCACCCGGATTTCATGTACAGCTCATTCGTCGCACGAATATCTCCTTGCAACAAACCATACAACACCGCAGTATCACAGTTCACATTTTCCCTTGACTTTTCCTTGTGGACCAATCACAACTTTTCCCTTACAAATAATGTCTCCCTCTAACGTTCCCTCCAGATGTAATCCTCCAGCAATAGTGATTATCCCTTTCACTATCGTCCCTATTGTTATCATTGTCAGGTTGTCAGCACTGACTTTCATTACTTTTTCAGTGTCATCTTCTATTCTTTTTCTTTCCAAACATATCAAAATATGAATTAGTCATTAAAAAGATGAACACTCTTCGATTTTCAAATATTAGTATCTGACAAATATAAAATAAATAGGTGAAAAATAGAACACACTGTCGACAAAAAATAGTAAACAAAAAAGTTTTACATAAGTAAAAATAATGACAAGAACACCGAAACGGGAATAATACTGCACGGCAAGATTCACGACTATCGAAAACTGACAAAAAAGTCTTGTTTATCCCCCTCTTCATTTTCTGTTCGTCAACCCGAAATATATTACCTTTGTATTTATAAATAACAGGAGAAAAGAACATCATGAAAAAGCGCTTGTTTTATTATCCGGGGGACTGGATTCCACGACAGCCCCTATACGTTGCCAAAGAGCAAGGATTTAATGAATTATACGCCATCACTTTCGAGTACGGGCAAAAACATGATAAAGAGATAAAGCGGCAAAGCCGTGGCAAAAGCCGCCGGAGTGAAAGAACACAAATTCGTGAAAAAATCATGCTGAATCAATGGGATGGTTGTTCCCTCACGGACGAGAAGATGGACATTCACGATGGGGATATAAATCGAACCACCATTCCGGACACGTACGTTCCTGCCCGGAACATGGTATTTCTTTCCGTGGCGGCCTCCTACGCGGACGCCCTCGACATCACCGACATCTTTATCGGGGGTCAGTGAGGTTGACTACTCCGGGTACGTGGATTGTCGGGAAGAATTCATCCGTTCCATGGAACAAACCATTAACCTAGGAACTGTTCTCGGTGCCGAGAAAAAACAAAAATCACCCTTCACGCTCCCTTCATGCACATGACCAAGGCCGACGAGGTGCGTCTGGGGAATCGTTTAGAGTTGATTACAGCCTCACTTGGACTTGTTACCGCGGCGACGAAAAACCCTGCGGTACCTGCGATAGCTGCCTTCTCCGGGCAAAAGCATTTGAAGAGGCGGGAATAAAGGACCCGTTGTCTTATTGAAAAATGAAAAAATGGAGAATTGAAAATGAAAAACCGATTTAATTTATGATTTATGAATTACGATTTACGATTGAAAAAGCGTGGACTTCGTGGGTGGAAATCTAAAATCTAAAATCAATAAATTAGTAGGATTTAAAATTTAAAATTGATAAATGGTAATTAGAAAGTTATTCAAATTCGAGGGGGCACACATCGTGCGGAATTGTTCTTCACTCCGTTGTCGGGAGAACATTCATGGACATTCGTATATCGTGGAAGTATTTATCACGTCCGACAATAAGCTGGACCGGGGATACATGGTGATGGACTTCTGTGCTACTGGATAAGGTGAAGGGAACTCGTGGATAGTTTCGACCATACCTACTCGTTGTGGCAGGAAGAATCCGACGAGGTTGAAGACTTTGTATACAAATACAACCGTCGGGTGGCTGAAATCCCCGTCTCCCCTTCTGCAGAAGGATACGCTTTGTTGTTCTTTACCTGATCGACAAAATCCTACAAAACACGGAGCATAAAAACGGGGAAGGAAACGTACAACTCTCTTCCGTTCGGGTAACATGAAACAGCAACCGGGTACGCCGAAGCTTTCCGGGAAGACCTGCAACTCGTGAACTTCAACATTCATGACATCCGTTTTCCGAAGGCTATCCGGGAAGAATGGAAAAAATGATCAGTGGTGGAAGGAATTAAGATAAAAGATAAAAAACTAAGAAACTCACGTATGTTACATTTGGCGAAGGATGGTATTTTCCCGATCACGAAAGACAAGGACGGTAAATTGCTAAAGGAACTGCCTCGGGATTGCGATTTACGAAAGGACATGACTGGGGCGAGGAGAAAATTAAACACCTTCCTGTTTATTCCGGTTAGCCGGATGTAACCTCAATGCGTGGAAAACACTTGCCGGGAATACACCTGTGACACATGCGCGGCCTTTAAAGTGAAATTCGTGCCTCCCTGCTCCTGGAAAGTCGTTGCGGAGTATAGGTTGCCAACCGGAAACATAGATCATATCATGAAAATACAGGTGGCGAACTCTTTTGAAACGGATGGTCAGGGCATTGTGCTACAATTAAAAAAAGTCCCATTTCATATTACCATATTGAAACCAACGCCACGCTTTATGTGAAGATAACGCCGAGATGATCGACTTTTTAGTCTTTCCCCAAAATTATCCGGCTCTGTTCCCCTGCACCTCATATGGACCACCCACAACAAGACCCGCATTAATATCCCGGCTATACAA
>VOFG01002373.1_pt1 | contig 15522 bp, 21 predicted proteins | sample 5384171 | NCBI WGS metagenome assembly VOFG01 (sample SAMN12384726, study PRJNA508395) | human gut metagenome | isolation source: healthy gut F | host: Homo sapiens
GGTTTTACTTGTTTCAGACCTAATTCTTTTTTAGGAAACTGCAATTTTGCAGCAAACACTATAAAATTCAAAAGCCTTGCTGTGTAAAGTATTTAGCAATATAACGTGCTTCTTGATTTAAACCTATACAGAAAGCCATACCGAGCTTTTTATAGCCCATAGCTTTGGCAAATTCTGCTGTTTCCTGCAGACGGCAGATATTACTGTAAAATGTACCTTCTACATAAGCTGCAGCATGCATGATTTTTAATTCATCTTCAGTATACGCTTGCTTTTTTACTTCTTCCATGGGAACACCGGTGCAGTTAACACCTTTTAGAGTAGCAAGCATGAGTTGGGCAGTTTGCACAATTACATTTCATAAAGAACATCCCTTTCCTAATAGCTGGATTCAATATTCTATTCAATATACTAGCATAAAAAGATGGCTTTTTCCAAACGTTTTCGCAAACAATTAGCTGAAAATAGAGAAAATTTTGCTTAAATTGCTTGATAATGCGTAAAAATGATTGACTTTGATTAATTTTGGTTATATGATATCACAAGAGGAGAGATGCTTATGTTAACACAAGAACGTTTTGAAGCTATTGTTAAAGTTGTTAACCGTGCTGGTGCGGTTACTGTCCAAAACTTAGCAAAGGCTTTAAATACTTCCGAGTCAACTATCAGACGTGATTTAGTACAATTAGACAGCTTGGGACGGGTACGTAAGGTACATGGCGGTGCTACTAGTGTTGTGCAGTTGGAGGCTGTACAGGAACGCTGTATGCAGGAAAAATATAATAGCAATATGGAGGCTAAAAAGCAGATTGCTGCTTATGCAGCTTCTTTAGTACATGCGAATGATTTTATTTTTCTTGATGCTGGTTCAACAACGGAGCAGATGGCCGATTTTTTGGAAGAAACAAGTGCTGTTTATGTGACTAATGGCATTACCCTAGCGCAAAAGCTGGCAGCACGCGGCTTTAGAGTAATGCTGATTGCTGGTCGGGTTAAGGCTTCTACTGATGCTGTAATTGGTAGTGAAGCAGTGGTTTCTTTACAGAATTATCATTTTTCCAGGGGTTTTTTGGTACTAATGGTATTGCTGTAGAAGAGGGCTTTACGACACCTGATATTGAAGAGGCCCGTAATAAATGTGAAGCAATGAAACGCTGCCATAAGTGCTATGTTTTGGCAGATTCTAGTAAATTTGATGTATTATCCAATGTTTCTTTTGGTTGTCTGGCTAATGCAGCAATTATTACTGCTGATGTTGGAGAGGTTAATTTGAAGCAGTATAAACAGCATACAGAGGTGATAGAGCTGTGATTTATACAGTAACCTTTAATCCGTCTTTGGACTATGTAGTTCAAATAGATGATTTTAGAATTGGTGAAATCAACAGAACTAAAACAGAAACCTATTATCCTGGTGGTAAAGGTATCAATGTTTCTCTTGTTCTGCAAAATTTAGGTGTAACTTCTAAAGCTTTAGGTTTTACAGCAGGTTTCAGTGGTCAGGAATTAAAAAGATTACTTGATAAGGCAGGCTGTAGCTATGATTTTGTGGATATTGCAGCAGGCTGTACACGTATTAATGTAAAGGTAGCCGAAAATCCGGAAACTGCTATTAATGCACAAGGTCCTATAATTGGCAAGGAAGAATTTACTAAGCTGCTAGCTAAATTAGAGCAGCTACAGCAGGACGATATTCTTGTTTTGGCAGGTAGTATTCCGAAAACACTGCCTAACGATATTTATGAACAGATTTTACAGCTTTTATCAGGTAAGGTTGTGCATACAGTTGTAGATGCTACAGGTGCTTTATTGCTGAATGTTTTAAAATATCATCCTTTTCTCATTAAACCGAATCATGAGGAATTAGGTGAGTTATTTGGCTTAGGTGCATTGCATGATGAACAGGAAATCATCACATATGCGCGCAAGTTACAGGATATGGGTGCCTGCAATGTTTTGGTATCCCGTGGCAAGGATGGTGCCATTTTGCTTGACGAAACAGGTGCTGTACATACAGGTGCTTCTCCTAAAGGTGTATTGGTAAATTCTGTTGGTGCAGGTGACAGTATGGTAGCAGGTTTCTTGGCAGGATATCTGACAAGTCGTGATTATAAGACTGCATTGCGTCTGGGAATATGTGCAGGCAGTGCCTCCGCTTTTCAGGAATGGCTAGCTTCTAAAGAAGATATCATTAAATTAATGCAAGTTTTATAAAAATATATAAACTATTTTTTTCAAAGAAAGGGTTGAAAAACACAATGAAAATCGTTGACTTGTTATCTGTAAAAAGTATCGACATCAACGCTGCTAGCACAAAGCAAGCAGGACGCTCTGGACAAGCTCATTGCTTTAATGGATAAGAGAGGCAATCTGCTAGATATTACTGAATATAAAAAATGCGTGCTGAGCCGTGAGGCTGAAGGCAGCACTGGTATTGGTGAAGGCATTGCTATTCCGCATGCTAAAACATCTGCTGTTAAAGCTCCTGGTCTGGCTGCGATGGTTGTACGCGATGGTGTAGATTTTGAGAGCTTAGATGGAGAGCCTGCTCGTTTATTCTTCTTGATTGCCGCTCCTGATACTGAGGATAATGTACATTTGGATGTATTAAGCCGTTTGAGCCAATTGCTGATGAACGAAGATTTCCGTGCAGATTTGCTGGCTGCTAAAACTGCTAAAGAATTTTTGGCTGTTGTTGATAAATACGAAAATGCTAAGGCTGATGATAAGAAAGCTGTAAGCGGTAAACATCGTTTGCTGGCTGTAACTGCTTGTCCGACCGGTATTGCTCATACCTACATGGCTGCTGAAGCTTTATTGGATACTGCAGAAAAATGGGCGTTGCTATGAAAGTAGAAACTAATGGCAGCGGTGGTGTTAAAAAATAAATTGACTGCTGAAGAAATTGCAGAAGCTGACGGTATTATCGTTGCTTGTGATAAAAATGTTCCGACTGAACGTTTTGCAGGTAAACCGGTATTATTTGTAAAGGTTGCTGATGGTATTAACAAACCGAAAGAATTGATTGAAGAAATCCTTTCCGGTAAGGTTGCTGTATTCAAGGTCATGGCGAAGTACAAGAAAATGCGGAAGCTGAAGAAGGCGGTGAAAGCGTTGGCCGTCAAATTTATAAGCATTTGATGAATGGCGTATCTCACATGTTACCGTTCGTTATTGGCGGTGGTATTCTGATTGCTCTGGCATTTTTACTGGATATGCAAAACGCAGGCACTGCTCAATTTGGTACTGGTACTCCTGCTGCTGCTTTCTTTAAAAATATCGGTGGCTTGGCCTTCAGCATGATGATGCCTATCCTGGCAGGTTACATTGCTATGAGTATTGCTGAACGTCCTGGCCTGATGCTGGGTATCGTTGGCGGCTTTATTGCAGCTTCCGGTGGCAGCGGTTTCTTTGGTGCATTGTTTGCAGGTTTTATCGGTGGTTATCTGATTCTGGCTTTGAGAAAATTGTTCAGCGGTCTGCCTGATGCGCTGGAAGGCTTGAAACCTATTCTGCTGTATCCTGTTATCGGTTTGCTCTTGATGGGCGTCATTATGACTTATATCATTAATCCGCCTACTGCAGCCTTCAACACTTGATTGCTGCAACTTTGGCAGGTATGAGTACTACTAGTAAAAATTTTCATGGGCTTTGTTTTGGGCGGTATGATGTCTATTGACTTTGGTGGTCCTTTAAATAAAGCAGCTTATGTATTTGGTACTGCTTCTTTAGCAGCTGCTGATGGTAGTGCTGTAAGTAGTGCTATTATGGCTTCTGTTATGATTGGTGGTATGGTTCCGCCTCTGGCAATTGCTCTTTGTACCTTACTCTTCAAAAATAAATTTACTGCTAAAGAACGTCAATCCGGCGTAACTAACTTTATTATGGGTCTGTCCTTCATTACTGAAGGTGCTATTCCTTTCGCTGCCAGTGATCCGCTGCGCGTAATTCCTTGCTGCGCATTCGGTAGTGCTGTTGCAGGTGCTCTTTCTCAATACTTCGGCTGCAGCGTTCCTGCTCCCCCCATGGCGGCATTTTCGTATTCGGTGTTGTACATAACTGGAGCATGTATTTCCTGGCTTTAGTCATCGGTAGTGTTATCGCAGCAGTTCTGCTGGGTATTCTGAAAAAAACCGTTAAGGAATAATCCGTAAAGGAGTTGTAGAATATGAAACAATTTACTTATGTTATTACGGACCCGGCAGGTGTCCATGCTCGTCCGGCTGGCCTTTTAGTAAAAGAAGCTGCTAAATATTCTTCTGCTATTACCATTTGCAAGGGTGATAAGAAGGGTGATTTAAAGCGCATTTTTGCTGTAATGGCATTAGGTGTAAAACAAGGTGAAGCTGTTACCGTTACTTGTGATGGTGCAGATGAAGATATTGCTGCTGAAAATATAGAAGAGTTTTTCAAAGCTAATCTGTAATAGCAGAAATCTAAGGAGAATTTAGATGCTGTCTTTAAAAGGTAATGGTGTCTGTGGCGGTATCGCTATTGCACGTTTAGTGGTTTTATCCCGTCAAGATGCTGTAAAACGTTATCAAATTAATAATGCTGACGAAGAAATTGCTCGTTTTCATACTGCTAGAGAAAAGGCGATTGCTGAGCAGGCACGTTTAGCAGAAAAAGCTACTGCAGAAGTAGGTGAAGAAAACGCCCAGATTTTTTTGAAGTGCATCAAATGATGCTAGAGGATCTAGATTATATCGAATCTATTGAAAACATTATTCGTGAGCAGATGGTTAATGCCGAAGCTGCGATAGATGAAACTGCTGCTAATTTTGCTGCTATGTTTACTGCAATGGATGATGAATATATGCAGGCACGTGCTGCTGATGTCCAGGATATTTCTCAAAACGTGCTTAAATGCCTTAGTGCTGAAGCTGAATTAGATTCGGTGCAAGAAGAAAAATATATTCTGGCTGCTGATGATCTAGCTCCTAGTGAAACCATGCAAATGGATCAGAAGTTGGTGCAAGGCTTTGTTACTGCTTTAGGTAGCACTAATTCTCATACTGCTATTTTGGCACGTACAATAGGCATTCCAGCTGTAGTTAATACAGGTATGGTCTTAGGTGCAGAATATAATAATAAAATTGTTATTATTGATGGTGACAGTGGGGAAGTGTTTGTAGATCCTGATGCAAAAACACTAGCTGTCATGCAGGAAAAACTGCAACAGGATTTGGCACGTAAAGAATTATTACAATCTTTTAAGGGTAAGGAAAGTATTACGCAAGCAGGACGAAAAATAAATGTCTATGCCAATATCGGTCATACTGATGATTTAGCCGCTGTATTAGCAAATGATGCCGAAGGTATCGGTTTATTCAGAAGTGAATTCTTATATTTGGAGCGTGATGATTATCCGACTGAAGAGCAGCAATTTGAACAATATAAAAAAGTTGCTGAGGCTTTAGCTGGTAAACGCGTTATTATCCGTACTTTGGATATCGGTGCTGATAAGCAGGCTGATTATTTCCATCTACCCCTGAAGCAAATCCGGCTTTAGGCTATCGTGCTGTCAGAATCTGTTTGAAGCAGCAAGAAATTTTCAGAACTCAGCTGCGTGCCATTTGTCGTGCCTCTGCTTATGGCAAGGTTGCAGTGATGTTTCCGATGATTATTTGCTGTGGAGGAAGTACGCCAATGTAAAGAGATTTTTGCAGAAGGTACAGGCAGAACTGGCACAGGAACAGATTCCCTTTGCTAAGGATATGGAAGTCGGTATTATGATTGAGACTCCTGCAGCGGCTTTGATTAGTAGTGATTTGGCTAAGGAAGTAGATTTCTTTAGTATCGGTACTAATGATTTAAGCCAATATACTTTAGCTATCGACCGCCAGAACCAAAGTCTGGACAGCTTCTTTGATAGACATCATCCTGCCGTACTGCATTTGATTAATATGAGTATTGAGAATGCTCACAGTGCCGGTATTTGGTGCGGTATTTGTGGTGAGTTGGGTGCAGATTTATCTTTGACAGAGAAATTTCTGCAAATGGGTGTCGATGAATTGTCCGTTAGTCCTAGTGCTGTATTACCGCTGCGAGCTAAAATTTGCAGTTTATAAAATTTTTTCGTAAATCTTGGAAAAAGCCTTGATTTTGGGTATTTCCAATGATATAATTAATAAGCTTGTATATATTATATATACTTCTTCTGCTCCCAGAAGGGGCCAAAGTCCAAAGGAGGAGGTGATTTCGTGAAAGCATACGAAGTCATGTACATCGTTAAACCCGTTGAAGAGGAAGCATTTGAAGCAGTTGTTGCTAAATTTGAAAACCTCATCACTGCAAACGGTGGTAATGTAGAAAAAAACCGATCGTTGGGGCAAAAAACGCCTTGCTTATGAGATTCAAGACCTGAACGAAGGTCTGTACGTTCTCGTAACCTTCCAGGCTGAACCCGCCGCTGTAAAAGAACTTGATCGTGTTATGAAAATTACCGATGAAGTACTGCGCCATATGATTATCAGAAAAGGTGAATAATCAATGAACAAGATTATTTTATTAGGCAGACTGACTAAAGATCCGGAAGTGCGCTACACTAGTACCGGTAAAGTTGTTTGTCAGTTCACTTTAGCAGTGGACAGACCTTTTGCCAATCAAGAAGGCCAAAGAGAAGCTGACTTTATCCCTGTAGTTATTTGGGGTAAACAAGCGGAAACATGCGGGAACAGTCTCAGCAAAGGTCAGCGCGCGCTTGTAGAAGGCCGCCTGCAGATCCGCAGCTATGATGGTAAAGACGGCGTAAAACGCTGGATAACCGAGGTTATTGCTGATCGCTTCGAGTTCATCGAACGTAAAGGTGATTTCAAGGCAGCCATAATAGTGCACCGGCACATTCTAATGCACCTGCACAAAAAGGTGGCATGGAATCTTTCGGTAATGCGGTTCCCTTTGATGAAGAAATCCCATTCTAAAAAAAGGGAGGTTATGTAATGAAACGTGAAAAGAGGCAGAAGACCCAGAAGAAAAGTTTGCAACTTCTGTGTTGATAAAGTTGAAGAAATCGATTATAAGGATGTAGCAAAACTGCGCCGTTATGTTACTGAACGCGGTAAAATTTTACCTCGTCGTATCTCCGGCACCTGTGCTAAACATCAACGTCAACTGACTGTAGCAATCAAACGCGCTCGTTGCGTTGCTTTGTTGCCGTTCACCTGCGAATAATTCGCAAGACGGTTAAGACGAAAAACTGAACCCCGTAACTATGGTTGCGGGGTTTTTGTTTTTCACAAATAATTCTTGAGCAAGGAGAGCTTTGCTTTTGCCTAAATATTATTGAACGTGGTATAATAAGCGTATATATTGTACACATGAGGTGATGGATATGAAAAAATCCGTATTATTACTGATATTAACTTTCGTTTTTACCATGCTTTGTGCGACAACTTCTCTGGCTTATCAGCCTGGTCAACGCACTTTCCAATTATTGGGACAAACATTGAACAGCGATAAACATCCTGTGCATTTAGTTGTTACCCAGACTATTGATATGAGTGAGGTTTTAACTCCTGAAGCTTATGCTAAGCTGCCTGAAGCACAGAAAAAACGCATTAACCGTACCGAATATAATGAAGCTCATGGCATTAATGCGGAACGCATTACTACCTGTGATGGCGAGGGTAAGGTACTGAAGGATAATGTTAGCTTTGTAAAAGGCGGTTATTGGTACAGCATTGACTATGTAAACAAAACCTACGACCGTCTGCCGGAGCTGCCTGGTATGAGCGTGGCTTTTTGCAGAGACTTTAGTAAGCTGGTTCGGCAATCGTCCTGAAGCAGGCAATGACATCAATACAGGCTATGATTATGATAAAGTTACGAAAGGCGACAATGAATTATTCTTTTACTTCGAAAAAGGCGGCGAAACCTGGAAGGGTTATGAAACCTAGTTATCTGCCGCGTTTTGATGTTGTAGAAGTTTCTGCAGAAGTAGATGAAGCAAAAGCATTTGCTCTGCCTCCAGCAGATTTCAAACAAGTTCCCGACACAGCTATGCGTAATTTTGCTAATAAGTTGATGGCCAAAAGATAAATATTGAGGAGAGATAATTGTGAGTACAAATTTAGAAGTTGGTATTGTAGGTTTACCTAATGTTGGTAAAAGCACCTTGTTTAATGCTATTACCAAAGCAGGTGCAGAAGCGGCAAACTATCCCTTCTGTACTATTGAACCGAATGTTGGCGTAGTTGATGTTCCTGATAAACGTCTGGACGTCCTGAGCGAAATGTTTCACTCCAAAAAGGTAGTACCTGCTGCTATGCGTTTCGTTGATATTGCAGGCTTGGTAAAGGGCGCCTCTAAAGGTGAAGGCTTGGGCAATAAATTCTTATCCCATATCCGTGAAGTTGATGCTGTAGCTCAAGTTGTACGTTGCTTCGAAGATGGTAATATTACCCACGTAGAAGGCAGCATTGATCCTTTGCGTGATATTGAAATCATCAATACTGAATTATGTTTAGCTGATATGGAAACTGTAGAAAAACGCCAAGAGCGTTTAGTGAAATTGGCTAAGACAGGTGATAAAAAAGTTAAACTGGAACAAGCTGTTATGGAAAAAAGTAATGGCAGGTTTAACCGAAGCTGTTCCTGCACGTCGTTTAGGCTTAAATGAAGAAGAACAAGAATTTTTAGGCGAGCTGCATCTTTTGACTATGAAGCCGGTATTATATGTAACTAACGTTGCTGAAAGCGAAGTTGCAGATCCTTATGGTAATAAACATGTACAAGCAGTTGAAAAATATGCTGCTGAAGAAGGTGCAGAAGTTATTGTTGTTTCTGCTAAAATGGAAAGTGAAATTGCTGAGCTGCCTGATGACGAAGCTGCAGAATTTTTGGCAATGGCAGGTCTGGAAGAAACTGGTCTGGATCGTTTGATTAAAGCAGGTTTTAAATTGTTAGGCTTGATGACTTTCTTAACTGCCGGTGAAATTGAATCCCGTGCATGGACTATTAAGCAAAATACCAAAGCTCCTCAAGCTGCCGGTAAAATCCATACCGACTTTGAACGTGGCTTTATCCGTGCTGAAATCGTTTCTTATGACGATCTTGTTGCTTGCGGTAGTAAAGCTGCTGCTCGTGAAAAAGGTTTAGTACGTCTTGAAGGTAAAGATTACGTTATGCAAGACGGTGACGTAGTAGAATTCAGATTCAACGTATAATATTGTTACAAAAGCTGTACAAAACGGCATTAGCTGTTTTGTACAGCTTTTTTTGTAACAAACATAACATTTTCCTTATGGGGGGGGACTGTTGTTTAAAAAATCTTGCTAATAAGATGAGCTTATGTTAAATTTATCTTAAATAAAGGGGATTCCCCGGCAAGGAGTTGATTTTATGAAAAAAATTTTAGCCCTCGTTATGATGTTAATGATTTCAATGATGTTGACTGCGTGTGGTAGCAGTTCGGTGAGCAGCTCTAGTGATAAAAATATTGTTAGCGATCCAGGTGCCTTAACCAAGGCTATGGATGAATTACAGAATAATAAGGTTTTCAAGGGAAAAGATGTATATATTTTCCAGGATGTTGTTGTTGGTTGGAATAAAGATATAGGCAATTTTATTTTTTTAGATGTAGTTCAGCCAGGTACGGAAAATGTTGACCATTATGAATATACTAAAGGACAATGGGGTGCTCCTTCTGCTGTCAAAATTACCGGTGAAGGAAATATGGCTGATAATATTATTCTAATGAAAGATTTGCATTTTGATAAATTATCTGATATCTACAAAACAATGCAAGATAAAGTAAAAGATAAAAAGATGTGAAAGTAAAAACACAAGCTACTTATCGGTTCTGGCGTGGCAATTGGACTGTTTTAATTGACGCTGAAAGCGAACGAGAAGAATATAATGGTGAATTTAAACCTGATGGAACTTTGATTGAATTTAAGAAACATTGATTTATAAAACTCCTTTAGTGCTTTGTGGCATTAAAGGAGTTTTGTGATATTTTTGTTCACTTATTGATTTTTCACATCAATTTGATACAATATATTTTGCGAAGGGATGTGAAAGTATGCTGTTTGATACCCATATGCATTGTGATTATTCCTGCGATAGTCATATGGAGTTTGCTGATGCAGTAGCAGCCGCTCAAGCTGCTCAAGTAGGCATGATTGTTACGGAACATTGGGATTATGATTATCCGACTAATCCGACGGCGTTTACATTTGATATAGATGAATATTTTGCCCGTTTCCTACCGTTTATTAATGAAAACGTGCTTATAGGCATAGAAATTGGTATGCAGACACATACTGCAGTTGCGGATAATGCTGTTGTGGCAAAACGTGATTTTGATTATGTTCTTGGTTCAATTCATTGTGCAGGAGGACGTGATTTATATGAAGCAGTCTGCTACCAAAATCGTACACGCCAAGAGGTAGTAGAAGAATTTTTAAACGATGCAATTATCTGCGTAGAGCAGGAACGTGATATTGATGCTTTTGCACATATTGATTATATTTGTCGTTATTGGCCCTATCGTGGCACAGAACGTGAATTGCATTTAGAAGATGCACCGTTATTATTCGATCAGTTATTTAAAGGTTTAATTAAGAAAAATTTACCTTTAGAAATCAATACCCGCAGATTAGACGATGCAGCTGCTGTTGCCGGCCTTTTACCCTTGTATAAGCGTTATCATGAGCTGGGGGACGTTACTGTACTTTAGGTAGTGATGCTCATTATGTAGAGCATATCGGCAGACGATTAGATAAAGCACTAGATTTTGCTAAAGAATGTGGCTTACAGCCCGTATATTTTAAAAAGAGGACAATGCAGATTATGGAGGAGTGCAAATGAGATGCGTGCGCTTTGAAGATAAAAGAACAGGAAATAAACACATCGGCTTTCTTGATGGAAAAGTAATCCGTTGTGTATATGGTTCTTTGGAAACTTATTGGCAGATTACCGATGAAACTTATCTGATGGATGAAGTAACACTTTTAGCTCCGTGCGTACCAAAACAAATTATCTGTGTCAGCTTTAACTACCAAAAGCATGCAGATGAGTTTGGTGTGAAAATTCCTCATGAACCGAGCATTTTTGCGAAAGCTGCCCACACTGTTATCGGTACCGGTGCTAATATTATCTGGCCTAAGCAGGTAGATGAGATTGCTTATGGTGCAGAGCTAGGTATTGTTATTAAGAACAAAATGAAAAATGTAGATCCGCAGGATGTACATAAATATATTTTGGGTTATACATGTGCTAACGATGTTACTGCCAGTGACCTGCAACGTACAGAAAGACAATGGCTGCGTTGTAAATCCTTTGACACTTTCTGCCCTTTAGGACCTTGGCTGGAAACTGAACTTGATCCCAGCGATTTATCCATTAAATTGTGGCTGAATGGTGTATTAAAGCAGGAAGCACGTACTAGTGATATGGTGTATAGTCCGTATGAAATTTTAAGCTATATTTCTCATAGTTTTACCTTGGATGCTGGTGATTTGATTTTGACAGGCACTCCTATGGGCTTTGGCGTAATGGGTGAAGGCGATGAAGTAAAGGTAGAAATCGAAGGAATCGGTTCTATTACTAATCGCGTAATCAAAGAATAGTTTTGTTATAAGACTTAGGAAAGGCGTGTGCATTTGCATGCGCCTTGCTTTTTCCATAAATATATATTGTTGGAGGTTTGTATGCTAAAGAATATGACACAGGGAAATCCGCTAAAGCTGCTTATTCCCTTTGTAATACCGCTGTTAATTGGCAATGTTTTTCAGCAGCTATATAATATTGCTGATGTTATTATCGTTGGCCGTACTATCGGCGTCAACGCTTTAGCGGCAGTCGGTGCTGTGTCACCGCTGTTTATGATGGCTGTAGTATTGACTATCGGTTTAAGCAATGGTTTTACCGTGGTCACGGGGCAGCGTTATGGTGCGGATGATTTAAATGGTATGCGTCGGAGTATTTGTACTAGTACATTTTTAAGTATCATTTTTGTCTTTATCATTATGGGAATAATGCATTTATGTATTCATCCTATTCTCGATTTAATGAATATTCCTCAGGAATTAAGAAATGATGCTTATGCTTATGTCATGATTATTGTTGATGGTCTGATGCCGATGATGGGGTACAATCTTTTATCTGGTATTATGCGTTCTTTAGGGGATAGTAAAACGCCCTTATATTTCTTGATTATCGGTACGATTATTAATATTATTTTAGCTCTGATATTTATTATGTATTTTGGTTGGGGGTTCCTGGCAGTGCCTGGGCTTTAGTGGCGGCTCAAGCTATTTCCGTTATTCTGTGCTTATGGTATATCTATAAGTATTTTCCGCAATTACATATAGACTGTAAGGATTTTAATTTAGATTGGCATGAGGCTTGGGAACATTTGCGTATGGGACTTCCTATGGCAGTACAGTTTTCTGTGCTTGGTGCCGGTATTATTATTGTACAGGCTGTATGTAATAAGTTCGGTAGTCAGCAAATTGCCGGTTTTACTGCAGCAGTACGTATTGAACAGCTAGCGTTACAGCCAATGATTTCCTTTGGTATTGCTATGGCTGTTTTTACTGCACAGAATTTTGGCGCTAAGCGTTTTGACCGCATTCGTGAGGCGGTTGTAAAATGTTCTTATCTTAGTCTGGGCTTTAGCTTATTGGCTGCTGTAACGATTTTCTTCTTTGGAGAAGAGATTATTATGATTTTCTTAGATAATCCTTCTGATGAGGTTATGCGTTCTGCTCATCTCTATATTTTATATACGGTGCCGGCGTACTTTTTCCTGAGTCAGATTTTTATATACCGTAATGCGTGTCAGGGAATGGGTATTAGTATGATTCCTATGAGTTCCGGTGTTATTGAGTTAGTTATGCGTTCATTAGCAGCTATTTATCTTAGCGAGGCCATTGGCTTTATCGGTGTATGTATGGCTGAATCCATTGCTTGGGTAAGTTGTGCGGTATTTGTTTTTTTGTCAGCTATCATTATTTTATTAAAGTTTTGGAAAGAAAAATAGTATTGTAAAGAGCATATAAAAAAGGAGGAGCAATTGCTCTCTCCTTTTTGTTTACAAGTTTTAGTCGATTTTTTCCACATCAAAGCCGATATCTTCAATGGCTTCTTGTAAAGCGGCATTGTTTAAATCATTGCCTTCGACAATGGCGTTTTGAGCGTCTAAATTTATCTTGGACAGCAGTTACACCTGCTACTTCTTTTTAAAGCGTCCTGAACAGCTTGAACACAGTGCTGACAGTGCATACCGCTGATGGTAATAGTCTTTTGCATAAATAAAACCTCCTATATTTATAATTTAGAGAAACGCAGACGTAATGCGTTGCTGACAACGGAAACGGAACTGCAGCTCATAGCTGCGGCAGCCAGCATAGGATTTAACAACCAGCCTTGTGTTATATAAAAACTCCTGCGGCTAAGGGAATGCCGATGGTATTGTAAATAAAAGCCCAGAAAAGATTTTCTTTAATATTTCTCATGACTTTACGGCTGAGGCTAATGGCTTTGACTACATCGGTCAGGTCATTTTTGATTAAGACCATATCCGCAGTTTTGAGGGCAATATCAGTACCTGTACCTATAGCGATACCAACATCAGCAGCTGCTAAAGCAGGAGCGTCGTTAATGCCGTCGCCGACCATAGCTACAAGATGACCTTGAGCTTGCAACTGACGGATAATGCTTGCTTTATCCTGCGGTAATACCTGAGCAAAGATTTCTTCGATACCTGCCTGCTTAGCAATAGCTTCCGCTGTTAGCTGGTTATCACCTGTCAGCATGATAGTTTTAATTTGCAGTTGCTTTAAGGCACTAATTGCAGCCGGACTAGTCGTCTTAACTGTATCAGCTAAGGCTATACAGCCTAATAATTCTTGCTCACGGGAAAAATATAAGGGAGTTTTTCCTGCATGGGCTAGGTTCTGCTGTTGTTGCTTGTCAATGCTGATGCCGTGTGCTGCCATTAAGGCTGCATTGCCGGCAGCATAAGGAATATTGTTGATGGTGGCAGTGATGCCTTGTCCAGGGTGCTGTTTATAAGCAATCGCTGATGGAATAAGCAAGGATTTAGCTTCTGCGGCTTGTACAATAGCTTGTGCTAAAGGATGCTCGGAAAGCTGCTCTAAAGCGGCAGCCAAGGCTAAAAGCTCAGCAACAGTAATTTTTTGCGGTAGAATATCGGTAACAGTGGGTGTTCCATTAGTAATGGTGCCGGTCTTATCGAAAACAACAGTATCGATTTTATGCGCTGTTTCTAAGGCTGTTGCCGATTTGATAAGAATACCGTTTTTGGCACCTTGTCCCATACCGACCATAATCGCCGTGGGTGTAGCTAGACCTAAGGCACAGGGGCAGGAAATAACAAGAACCGAGATAGCAATTGTAAGTGCAAAATTTAAGGAATAGCCTGCAAGAAGCCAAGCACTACCGCTGATAACTGCCAAAATAATGATGACAGGAACAAAAATTCCGCTGATTTTATCTGCTGTTTTAGCAATAGGGGCTTTAGTAGCTGTTGCTTCGCTGACTAAAGCAATAATTTTCGCTAAAGTGGTATCGTTGCCTATGGCAGTAGCCTTGATTTTACAATAACCGCTTTTATTGATAGTACCGGCGGTGACTTTATCGCCACAATTTTTTTCTAGCGGTAAGCTTTCACCGGTCAACATACTTTCATCGATACTGCAATTTCCTTCAATGATAATACCGTCCACAGGAACGGAGGCTCCTGATTTTATGATAATAATATCATCGAGTACTACATCTTCAACAGGAATTTCACCTTGCACACCATGACGCTCGACTAAGGCTAGAGGAGGTGTGAGCTGCATTAAGGCAGTTATGGCATCCGAGGTATGACTTTTAGCTCTGGATTCTAAAAATTTGCCTAAACTGATTAAGGTAACGATCATAGCGGCAGATTCAAAATATAAGGCATTCTTAAAGACGGGGATTAAAGATATTGCCTGGTGACCAAAAGCATAGGCTAAGCCGAAGAGACCATAAAGACCATATAGAAAGGCAGCTCCGCTACCGATGGCAATTAAGGAATCCATATTAGGTGACCGTTGGTAAAGATTACGTAGACCATTAGTAAAATAGTGACTACCGCAGATGAGAACTGGTAGACATAAGCAGAATTGCAATAAAGCATTAAGCAAAATGTTTTCCTGTCCTAAAACAATATCAGGCAGAGGCCATTTATACATACTGCCCATATGGAGATAAACTAGAGGTAGGGTAAAGCTGATGGCTAGCAACAGTAATTTTTTCTGGTGCTGTAAATTTTCCGTTAGGTTGTTTTGAGGGTTCGGTGTCTGTATTTGTTTTTCTTGACGGAATTCTGCATCAAAACCAAGCTTATGGATGCGGGTAATAATCTCGGCATGAGTTATTTGGGCTTCGTCATATTCGATAATAGCACTATTTGTCAGCAGATTAACGCTGATTTGTTGTATAGCAGGTATTTTATTTAGTACCTTTTCGATACGTGCTGAACAGGCAGAACAACTCATACCTGTGATATTTAGCGTTTCTTTAA
>VOFG01002158.1_pt1 | contig 15507 bp, 22 predicted proteins | sample 5384171 | NCBI WGS metagenome assembly VOFG01 (sample SAMN12384726, study PRJNA508395) | human gut metagenome | isolation source: healthy gut F | host: Homo sapiens
TCGCGACCACGTTACCATGATGGAGAAAATCTTGATTGCGTTAGAAACCCTACGAATCACGCTGCCGGTTTTTGTGTCGCGCCCGATGCAGCTCTGTGCTTCGGCAACAACGTCCATCTGCGATTTGAATTTTGGGATAGAAGCGCAAGGCCATAGACAGCACCAATGACAGTGCGGGGATCATGCGTCCAAAGAGATAGACAAACTTGTCCGAAGACATGATTTCGTTGTAGCTGGAAAACCAGAGTACGACGCTTGCCAGCATGACGGCCGCAGCCACGCCGTAAAACATGGATTCCATTGTCAGCGGGTTACCGGAGGGCAGATAGGTCAAAATCGTCGCGCCCTCATGGTTAAAGGCCGGATTGACAAGCGCGGCAAGCGCCGCCATGGGCAGAAGTCCCATGACGGCAAACCGCACCGCTTTCCGGCCTTTCAGGTAAATATCGTAGGTCAGCGCGCCGATCAGCGAAATCAGCAGATAGACCGGGTGCATTAAGCACATGGATAGCAAGAGAACCAGCGCATAGTATAAAAAATTGATGATCGGATGATAACCCGAAAAAGGCGTGCCTTGTTTCTCATTCGCCTTTTGTTCGCAGTAGCCGCCGCCGCCAACATCCTTCCCAGGTCACAGGTATAGACCCATTCCAATCACGTCGCCGTTTTGCAGCTGATACCGGCTGCATCCGTAATTGGGGAAACCAGCCGTTGACGCGGTACATCCAGCCGGAAGTGTTACCAACGTCAAACCATAGAGATTATTGATTCCTTCGATATAGGCGGAATTGTAGACCGGCGTGTTCTCAAATTCCATGTGGATCTTCTGTTGCTTGCAGGTGCGCTGTAGGATGTTAAAAACGCTACCCTCATAAAATGTGACGGTCATTGGTTCCAGAATCCAGCCGTCCTCCGGCACCAGCTCACGCTTTTCCTTGTTGCAAAGCTCCATGTTGTCAAGAATCGTGGCGCAGGAGATGGACAGCGTGCAGGTGTATTCCGCGTCACCAATTTCACGTTTTCCGGCTCGACCGGAATTGGCTTTCCATCCGGAACGGGGTCGGTCTGGTACTTGTCCTTGCCCGTGCCGGTGTCGATCATCATGCCGCCCACTTCTTCATATTCGCCGGTTGCGCTTGCCCCATTTCCTCCGGCGAAAGATACCGGCGGCTCGGTGTCTGCCGCAGGTCCGTGCGGGTTTGTCTGCCTGCGGGTCGTCCGGCCGGCTCTGGGACGTTTTCGGGTTCTTCCGGTTGGGTCTCAACCTTGTCCGGCGTATTTGATTCCGCCGGCTCCTGCGCCGGTGTTCTGCCGGGGCAGCAACGGTCGGCCGTCGGCGGGGGTCTTTTGTTTCGGGATATTCCGGTCGCCAAAATGAACGCCGCCGCCAGCACCAGAACGATCAAAACCGGCGCAATGATTTTCCATTTGTGTTTCTGCCAAAATGTCATATCAGATCAACTCCGCAGCGCTCAGCATATTGTAAAGCATCTGCGCGATCTCGTCGAGCGCAGTTTTCTTCGCCCAGGATGCAGCTGCGCCCAGGATTTTCGAACTCCGAACTGGTCCAGCATATCCTTTGTCGCATCGGCTTCGTCCATCGATGCGGTAATCTCGAACTGCGCCAGCATATCCTTTTTGCGCGTCCATCGCAGGCGACCATCGCTTGGCAGCCGGCGGCTGCCGGGTGATGGTGCCGTCGGATTAAACTTGCCGCTGCCAACGCCGTTGACAATGCCGCTGCTGTTGGCTGTGCCGATGTAACCGGCGTACCATTTGGAGCTGGGAACGTCCGTAAAGGCTTTCGTGTCCTTTGCCGCCAGACCGAGGGCGCGTGTGACGATAGCGGCAAATTCCGCGCAGGTCATGGTCTTATTCGGTGCAAACGTGCCCTTGCCCATGCCATTGATGATGCCGCGCGAGGCAAGTTCTTCGATAGCAGCTTTGTTTGCGTGATTCTTGATGTCCGAGAACGTTGTACCGGGGGCGGTCACACCGGGGACACTCACAGAAGCGTCTACATTGCCCTTGCTGACGCTCGTGGCTGGGTTTTGAGGTGTTCTTCGCCACGTCGCTCATGCGGTACAGACTGTTTTGACCGTTTGCTGCGCGGTCAATAGCAACGAGGGCATAGAACCCCTGTTCCGAGGACATTTGATTATTGCCGTCCGAACCGTCGAGAACGTGGTAGAAGCCGCCGTTAGACTGCCGGAAAGAGAGAAGATTATCCGTCAGAGTATGACCGTTTTTCACAAAGCGGCTGTCTCCAAGGTCAATCCCAAGCTCGCAGAGCGCGACGACGACCTGCGCAACGGATTCTACGTTTGTCGTTCCCCATGAGGAGAATCCACCTTTATTATCCTGCACTTTGGAGAGGTAGGTCAGGGCTTTGTCTGTTGCGCTCTTGACCGCTTTCTGGTCCTGATATTTTGCCAACGCCTGCAATGCCATTGCGGTAATATCCACATCAGAATCGCCTGTGTCAGTCAAAAGACCATCCACCGTCTTTTTTCTGATTCTTGATGATCTCATCGATGTAAAGCTGGCGCGTGGCCTGTGTCTTTGCGGCGGGTTCTTCGGAATGTCGTAATTGCCGGAATCCAGCGCGATCAATGCCCAAATGGGGCCGTTCAGACCCTGCCAGATGGTCTTTCAAAATCGCCAAGCGGGGTCAAAAGGTTGTATCCCGCGACCTTGGACGGATCGCGTCCAATGGCGGTCAGCGCGAGAATGACGCGGGAATACTCGGTGTATTTTCTTTTTCATGCAGCACGCCGGAGCAGTTCTTGACGTACTTTTCCACGCGCGTGTAATATTCGTCATAATAGTCTGCGGGAACGGAATACCCGGAACGGGCAAGACCAATAACTGCCCATTCGCCGCCGATGGAGCCGACTTCCGGAGACTTCACGGAAGAGAGCATAAAAGCGGCGCTTGACTGCACCTCACTCTGGACGCTGGACGCTGCAAATGTGGGAACAGCCAGCGAGAACAGGACGGAAAGCGCCAGAATCAGCGCTGCAAATTTACGAATTTGCTTCATATTTTAATCCCCTAAAATGCGGCAAGCAGGGCTGCCCCCAAAGGGGGCAGTCCTGTGCTGCAAAGTGTTATTTGGTGGTCGCTACATTTTCCACAAAGCGGTGGAGAATGGCTGCAACCTGTGCGCGGGTGGCGTTGCCAGTGGGCATGAGCTTACCGGCGCTGCCGTTGACCAGCTTTTCGGCAACAGCCCATTCCAGCGAAGCCGTGGCATAGCCGGACACGCTTGCTTGGTCTGTAAAGCCATTCAAGCTGGAGCTTGCGGCGGTATTGTACTTCTTGTACTGCGCATAGCGGTACAGAATTGCCGCCATCTGCTCGCGGGTGACGTTCGCGTTCGGGCTGAACGTGGAAGCCGAAATGCCGTTGACGATGCCATTGTCGGCTGCCCAGGTAACAGCATCTTCATAATAGCTGTTGAACGTCACATCGGAGAATCCGCTTCTGCCGCTTACGGCAGGTTCACCCTCCAGTCGATACAGAACCGTGACGAGCATCGCGCGGGTCATGGCTGCATTCGGAGAGAACGTCGTATCGCTCGTTCCGGCAAACAAGCCTTCCTCATAGACGAACAGAACATCATTGTAGAACCAATCGGTTTCATGTACGTCTGTGAACGGCAGCTTGCCATCCGCAAACTCAACTTCGATTCTGGTCGATACCGTGAGCTTGTCAATGGTATAGGTCTTGACTGCGCCGACAGACTTGCCGTTGACCTTGACGTCCTTGACCTTGTAACCGGTATCCGGCTTGAATGTGAAGGTGACAGACTTGCCGATGTGCTGGAATGTCAGCTTCGGCTCGACCGTGCCGTTCTTGCCAACCTTCAAATCTTGCCCAGCAGCTCATTGACATACTGTTCGGGGCTGATGTCCGCAGCGCGGAGCCAGCCGTTGTAGTAGGTTCCATTGCCAAGCGACGGGTAATTCGGATCGTTAAACCAGTCAGCGACTTCATGCGAGTAGTCGTTGACATAGTGCCAGATGACAACACGTCATTGTCGTTCAGTGTCCAGTTCTTGAGACCCTGATTCGGATGCGTGCCGTTGACGGTGTACATCCAGCCGGACTTCTTGCCGTTGGTGAACTCACTCAGCGGGTATCCGCCGAGGCAGGACGGGGCGTAGATCGTGCTGACATAGTTGCTTTCCGCACCGATGTAGCGCAGACCGGCATCGCTCATGGCTTCGGTAAAGAGGTCATAAACCGTAGCGTTCTCTTGCAGCGCATACGTTTGGTGGGAACCCACGTGACGTATTCGGGCAGATAGCTGTCGGTCGTCAGGTCAACATCCTGCGTTGCTTCGAGCGCGCCGATGAGACGGAATGTGACTTCAATATCACCCGGTTTTTACAGCATCGAGATCAGTAATAGCTTTTTTTCATAGATTGCCGTGACACGCTCGCAGGATTCCGCAGAGTTCATATCCGTCTGTGCCTGCTGGAGAATACTTGCGAGTTTCTTCTTTGCGGCGGTACCGTACTTCTTGGTTTTGTCGCTCAGAAGATCGTCATAGTGCGCTTTCAATGCCTTGTACTGATCTGTCTGCTTCTGCTTCAGAATTGCCTTGTACGAAGTTTCGGCAGCGGTCAGGGTGCTATAATTTGTGACCTTCGCCTGATCCTCAGTAGAGAGCTTGTCGTAAGCATTGCGCGCTTCGGCAATGGCGGTGTAGCTGGATTCATCGACATAGACAATCTGGTTGATCATGTCAATGACTTCCCTGTGCGCTTGCGTCCGCACGCTTCACGGCATCTGTCATGTTGTACAGACTGTTTTTGCCGGTTTTGAAGCGTCATACGCAACGAGTGCATAAGTACCTTGCTCTGAGGACATTTGGTTGTTGTCTTTATCGCTGCCTGGCAATGTATGAAGGAAGCTGCCATCCGCCTGCTCAAAGGTCAAGAGATTTTCCAGTGCGGAATGCCCATTCTTCACGAAGCGGCTGTCTGTATCATCCGCATCGATATTGAGCGCAGACAGCGCGACAATGACCTGTGCGGCAGGTTTGCTTTACCCCAGCTGGAGAATCCGCCATCACTGTTTTGCTTGGTGGATAGCCATGCAAGTGCGGTATCAACAGCATCCTTAACAGTTTTGTTGCTCTTATTATAGTACGGAGCCAACGCCTGAATTGCCATTGCTGTCATATCGACATCGGTTGCATTACCATCAAGCGCCCAGCCGCCGTCATTTTGTGCGGCCATCAAGGATTGCTTCAATCAGCGCATCACGGCTGGACGAAGTGTAGTTCTTAAGCTGTCCAAAGCGATCAGCGCCCAGATCGGGCCGTTGCTGCCCTGCTTTTTCACATAGCTCAGATCATTCAGCGCGGTCAAAGGTTGTGACCGCCCACACTTGTGGATCTTCCGATAGCGGTCAGTGCCAGTGCAATACGGGCATTGTCTGTAGACTTGTCCGCATTCAGCTTACGGAACTGATATTATCCCTCACATAGGCTACAACGCGATCATAGTAACCGTCATAGTAGCTGTTCAGGACATCCGCATTGCCGCGTGCCAGTGCAAGGACGGCCCATTCGCGCTGCTGGAACCGATTGTCGGCGTAGGTACCCGTCTTTTTTAATGTTGGCAAGAGCTTTTTCGCAGATACTCGCTGTAATTGGTTTCTTCGTCCGGCTGCTGGTTTTTAAAAGCGCAGCCTCAGCAGCAAGCAGTTTCTGATAGACCAGGAGAGCCGATAGCATTTTCTGCTTGTCTGTCAAGGCATTATACGCAGCGCGTGCAGCCACAACAGCTTTCTCTATCGGACTCTGTAATCGAGTCGGCAGGGCGTTGGATCAGACTTTCAACACGCTCAACTTCCAGCTTGGAAATCTGTGCAGTTGCGTCAGAAATCTTCTTCCGCACAGCGGAGCTGACTTCGCTTTCACCGCCGAGTTCTTTCAGCTTATCCATGCTGCCTGCGCATCCGCGACGGTCTGCTTGTCTGCAAGCGTCGAAGGTTGGCAGGATTGCTGCGGGCTTGCAATCGCGGCGGCTGTAACCGCGGCAATCGCCTTGAGTACCGGCATCCGCTTGCAGGCCATGAGCTTGTTATAGTTCTTTGAACCAAAATCAGATCTCTGGCTTTGTCCAGCCTGATAGAGGCTATATGCCGTTTCTACATCTTCTTCCGCATCTGCAAGCGTCAGTTTCGAAGCATCGGGCAAACGAGCAACGATTGCCTTCAAATCATCGAGATTGCCCTGCTTTAACAACACGGATGGTGTATTTCTTGGGCGGGCTGCCTGCATTCATGCTCGGCCAGAGAGTCACCAACGCCGACATAGATCACGTCGCCAGACGAAACAGCCATAATGTCGCTGTTTGCGTAGTAGGCGTTGTCGCTGCCGCAGGTGTTCAGATAAGCTTTTTGGTCTGGAAATTTTATTTGCGGCGGAATAGTTGATGCGTACCGACCTGCTCACTGGGAATGACCAGAAGATAGTCGGTCGTCGCTTTCGCATACGCCGGGGTCAGCTCGCCGCTGCTGAAGGTCAGACTGGACAGCGTGGTTTCATTGTTCGTCCACGAGCTGCCGACATCTTCAAGGTTGGTGGTAAAACGACGCGGATCACATCACCGGATTTTCAGACCGCCGTTTTTTGACTGTGAAGCCGGCGAAAGTCTGATTGACGAACCAATCGTTCAGCGTACCCATCCAGCCGGACCCTTGCTGCCCTCCTTTTCAGACAGAGACTTCCCTTCTTTATGGATGGAAGCAATGTAGGTGGTCTTGTAGGAATCAGCCGTCAGGTCGTCTTTGGTTTCGTACTCGTTCCACGAATAACCGCCAATTTCCAGTGCCTTGAGGATCACGGTCATCATGCTGTCATTCGTGCCAAGCTCGTATTCGCCGGAGACGATGGTGTCATTGAACGAAGCTGCGCTGTACGTCGTGTTCTCCACGCTGACGGTCACAGTGCCGACGGTTGTGCCGGAGTTGTACTTGATGTCGCCGGTTGTAATGCTCTTTCCGGCTTCCGGCACGGCCTTGATTGCTGAACGGCCTTATCGCGGGCGTCGCCCGATCGCGCTTCCGTGGTTGCTGCGTTGATCGCGTCCTTGCCGGATTTCAGCGCATCTTCCAGCTTGGCAATGCCAGCTTCATCATACGCTCTTGTCGCAGGCATTGAACGCGGATTCGACGACCCGCGATAGCCGCATTTTTCAACAGTAATCGCTTCTTCATCGGCGTTTCAAACATCTTCTGGTATTCCGTTTTGGAAACCATCTTGATGGAGAAAGTCGATACTGCCGTCCCACCAGCGTTTTCGGAATCTGGTAGAGATCAGGTAGTATCCGGGCCAATCGACTCCGTGAACGCTTGTCAGCGTTTGCGGTTCAAGAGAGTACTATCCATGTTTACCGCTTTGTCAATCGACCAGACAGGCCGAGTACAGCTCGTCTATTTGTGTCCAGATAATAGCGAATGAATACAATCGCCAGCCAAGGCGTTTTCCGGCAAGTTGCCAGAGAACCTCCACCAGTTGCCAGACATTGAGGGGCAGACTGCCGTCAGGATTCGGGGTCTGTTTCCATTTCAGGTTTTCGTAACCGAATTGTGCCGCGCCCATATTGGCATCTGTGATTTTCGGGAATTTGCTTTCATCCGCATCAAGGGCCAGATTCACGACAGCAACAGCCGGAAGCTCCTCAGTTTTGATTGCAGCCAGTTCTTCCCAGCGTTGCTTTTTCGTTCGTAGTCAGCAACGATTTCTGATACGAGTTCAAGGCAGCGTAAAGCAGTCTGGATTTCTTCAACCAAATCTTTATTGCCCGCAGTCAGCGTACTTAAATCGTCCGCGAGATAGGATACAGCTTTTGCGGAGCGCAGCAATGATAGCCGCATGGTCAAGCGCGTTTGCACCTGCCCGGCAATGCCGCATAGTCTGCATCAAACGAATCCATCAGCTCTTTGAACGTTGTTGCGGAGGTCTGGTTGGATTTCAGCGCGTTATATGCGGATGTAAATGTCCGATAGTCCGCAGTTGTGAAATGTAGTCATGGAAACGCTCATAATACGCTTTTGGCCGCTGCGGTGCCGCTGCGGTATTTATTAATCCAGCGCATTGATGTCTGCTGCTTTAGTGACATGGACGATGGCGTAATCACCCGCATACAGGGAGTAATACTCGCCAATCGTGACCTCGCCGTACACACAGACGCCCGTCATATCGTCCGGCGTCATTGAACATGGCAATGGTGTAATAGCCGGGTTCTCTGAAAAATGTATTCAGATTGCCGCTGGCATCCGTTGTTGCCGTTGTTTTGTGCGTCGGCTGCGACAGCGTTCCGTCTCCGACGGGTCGCTGACAAGGCGTGATGTTCTCTGCGCTCTTGCTGCCGGATGCGCCTGCGTATGCGCCGGTTACAGTTGCGGAAAATGCCGCTTCATCGCCAACCTTCACGGTTCCCGACAGACTGTCGCACGAATCATAGCATAGCTATTCTCGTAACCGAAACCAGGAGATGCAGGAAGAATCGAGACTTTGGAAGAATCGTAGCCAGACAGATCCTCGCTGTTGAACATCTGAAGCAGGATTGCGCACCAGACGAACAGCATCGCCAAATCATGGAGCTGAACGTTATTCCAACGTGCTTTTGACCCCCAGCGGTAATCTCCGTAATGGCTGGTGATGTAGAGCGCCGAATACCGGGTTTTTCATCGCCGTTATTGCTCGTCCCCAAGCCGGGGGGAGCGTCGTGTCATTGTGCCTATCAGCAGTGATTTCTGCCGCATCAAATGCTGCGCCAGTATTTCGCCGATTTCCCGCTTACCAAACCAGGAGCCTAAGAGTGGTGACATACAGATCGGTGCAACTCCCTCGGAATCCTTCATACAGTGCCGAGAAATTGTTGATGTGGTAAAGGAAACAGTGACATCCTCGGTGCTGGCAAGCTGCTTGCGGGCATCCTTCAGCGCGTCGATGTGTGCCGGTAATGCGTCCACTGACCGCTTTCATTGTAGGCGTAGTAGCCGTTGAACGCTTTCAGCATGGCGTAATCTTCCGTTTGCCGCGGACGATACGGTACTCCATATCGGCCTTGAGCACATTGTAGGCGCTGACATACGCCGCCCGTCTCCGCGCTGTAATCGCTTTCGTTCAGCTTGGCCGGGTCATACTGCTCGATCAGGGCTTCGGCTTCTGCCTGCCGGCTTTGATAGTTTTCGTGAGCGGTGTTGTAAGATCAGCGTTGACCAGCTTGTGCGCGTCTGCGGCCTCCGCTGCGGCATTACTGCATCCTGCTTGTCTGCTGCTGCACCCTCAACGGGTTGCCATCGCTCATCGTACAAGCTGTCCAGCAATAATCTGACCATCAGCCTTGGCCTGCTCATAGGCATCCCATGTGATAGCGGTACAGTTGTCTGCACTGACTGGTGTGCGGTCGTATCCGCTCAACTCGCCCTGTTGCCAGCGCTTGCCTCATATAAGAATGTAGCATTGACATTTCAATGCTGTTGCTCCTGGAAGTGCGGCGTTCAGCGCAACCAGGCAGCATTGACCTCATCTTGTGTGGCATTTTTCATTTTGATAGACCGTGTTGCCACATCTACAATGTCTTTAAGTTCTTGCCAAAATCCCTTTGCGTTTGATATTCTGCCGTTCCAGCGATCATTTTCTGTATAATAACCACTTGTAGGCAACGCTGAGTCAATTCTTTAAAGAGTTTCTTTATTTACTCTTTGGGGGAGTAGCAATTTGTATAAATATCATTTCCTCAGCATTAATGCCTCCAAAAACACTGGGCAATGATTCCTTTTACATTGCTAGTTGATATTACTTTCTGCAAGAGAAACATCCATATCATCTTTTCTGTATGTAGGGGATGTTATTTCAAAAGTTATAAAGTTATTTGTTTCCGTTGAAGTAAAGTCGCTGTTTTTAAATAAACAGTCTCATCTTGAAGTGCTACAGATATCTGACTTTCATCCATGATTTTACCATTACTATTTATAATATAAGGGTAATTAGGCTGAGTTCGCATCTGTTTTCTTAAAAGAGATGCTTGTGATTTCGGGAATTTTTCGGGCAGGGCAAGCCATATCTTTCCGGTCGTATATATAACCTTTTTTTCTTCCCTGTTCTGCCTGATATGTGCCAATCTATGTTAGTAAACTCCATCTTGACTTTCACCATTATTTTTATAAGAAACTGAGGCAGTTATTATTTGTTTCCAGATATGTGTCCGTTGCAGCAAACACACTAACCGGAATGAGAGATAGTACAATTACTATTGAAGGAAAACGGACAGGATTTTTTCATATATCTCAAAAAGAAAGGGCGAGAAGCCTTATGGTTTCGCCCCTGACTCAATAGAACAATAACTGCAATATAAGGTGCTGCAACACCATCTTGTACGATTACACGCACATAATTTACAGAACTTGTTTTGTATATGTTCCCACGGAGGAGCTATTGATATATACATTTGCGGGTACTCGCTGCGCTTGCGGAAATCGTTGCCTCGCTGAGACCCATTTGGCTTGCATCATAAACACGACGCCATAATCATCCTCGTTCACCGTAACACGCTGTGCATTAACAAGATTCGCAATTTCGGTGCCGTTGATTGTCAGGGATGTGGGTTCATCGGTGTAACCAACATCCGCAGTGCCTTGTGTATGTTGTAAAATACCGGTAATTTCAGCCGAGGTCTCGCCAAATCTGCCAAAAATCCAGAACTGCGCTGTAAACACGCACATAGTGGAACATCTTGCCGGTCACATCAACAGGCAGGCCGGTCGAAATATCAACCGCCCACTCCAGATCAAAGCCGTCGCCGCCGGTCTTATCGGAAGTGTACGGCGTGTAGGGATTGACCGCGTCGCCGTACTGGTCGGGGCTGCCGTTCGTGGCGTCTGCATAGCCGAACGCATAGTCAGACGTCGTGTCCGAATCCGCAATCGCTGTAATACCAGCAAAGGTCAGCGTGTCGCCGCTGAGATTCACGGAGACACCGCTTGCGCAATGTGCGCCGCCAGTTGGATTGCCGTCAAAAGCAGTAAAGTTCGTAAGCAGCGGGAACCATGCTGCCGGGCAGACTTCCACCGCGTTCAAGCTGCCGAGTTTAGCAGACACTCTACTGGAACCTTTTGTGTAAATAACACTGGTGTTACGCAGAGTGCCAGAGTAGGCTTTGGAGAAGCCGCTGGACGGCGCGTTGTAAGTGAAATTGCCATCATAGTAGTTGGAACCGGCCAACTCATACCATGTTGTGCCATCCTCGGAAACCTGCACAGCGCCAGCCTCCGGGTTGCCGTTGAACGCATTGCCGTAGATCACGAAGTCAACACCGTAGGGGTTCTTTTCATCATTTGTGATGCCGTTTTCAAACTTGAACTCAATGAAGCCGCCGAACGCGCCCAGCGAGACACCGGTGGTTTCCGGCGCAGTCTTGCCGACAAACTTCGTGCCAAGATAACCCCAGCCGGAGTTGTTGGCAACTGACCAATGGGCAGGTAGCTCACAACCGAGGTAGGTGCGCTGCCGGCCGGAGTGTGGGACTTGGTGCCGCAGGAAATGGTGTAGGTTACGCCCTTTGCGACCGCAACAATGGAAAGTGTGTTTTCTTCAGAAGTTGTGATCGTGTAGCCGTAGTTCGTGCCGTTCTGCAAGGACGCGCTCTGCGCAGTACCGTTCACAGTAACAGATGTCGGTGTATCGACCCAAAGCGTAAATTCACCGGGAATCTTGTTGGAACCATAGCGGCCAGCCACAGTGCCAGTATTGCCATTCCATGCGATGAACACAGGATCGCCGGTGGAAATGCTGACGGGTTTCGAGGTGTAGAATGGAACGCATAGGTGTCAAATGTGCTGAACGCACCTCTGACATCATTGTGAACGTAGGCCGTCGCAAGTGCTGCGCCGTCGTCATCGTTGCAGTGTAGGTGTTGGATGCCGCAGCATAAATGTGATGATGCCCTGAGGCCGGATTCGGTACATTGGCACCAGTGGATAACGAGAGTACTCGACACACCGGCAGCCGGGGTGAATGCCACGGTCAACTCCGTGCCGTTTGCGGTCTGCCGGAACAGCCAGATAATAGTCATAGATCGTTCCGTGTGTCTGTGCTCGTTGCATACTCGACGCCTTCATAGTTTACGCCGGTTGCAGTAATGGTAGAAATGTTGCTGCCGTGTCCACTCTAGGGACTCGGTCGTTGCAGCCGACGCGCTGATCGTGAACAGCGATACGGCCATTGCCAGCACAAGGATCAGTGCCAGCGCGCGGGAGTTGAAAATCTTTTTCATGCTTGACTTCCTTTCTGTCCGCATAAATTCGTTCCTCGCGGTTGAGCCGGATGCAGCCGAGGAACAGCACCATCAGCGTTGGGTCTTTTATGTCACAGCAAAAGTTGCTGTAAACAACAAATTCCTGCTTTACACCACAGATACACTACCGCTTCCTGCGCTCCGCCCGCCGCGACGTAGACCGCGTTTTCTGCCCGTTGGTGCGCTCGTTTCTTCGCGTCGCTTCGCCGGGGCAATATGCTCATGCTGTGGCTATTCAGTTGTCGATGCGATTCATCATTTCGAGACGGGCGAAGGCCCGGTAGATTTGTTTGAGATCCCCTGGTTCCGCGTTCCCACCTGAACTGGGGATTTCTGCGCGTCAGGGGATGACGCGCTGGCAGCTTGATCCTTTTTCAGGGGATGAGATCAGGTCTATATGCAAATCCGTTCCCAAACAGATTGCAGCCAGTTTCATTGGAGACCTTTCTTCGGGCAACTGATGCGGCTGCGGTTTTCTGCCATCTTTTGCATCCGCTGCTCATAGAGCAGCTTCTGACGCGCCGCTTTTCATCGCGCTCCTGCCGATATATGGCCTCCTGCCGCTTGCGTTCTCGTCATGCCGCAGGCGGCGTTCCGCAGGCGGTAAACCAGCAAGCGCCGCGTTGGTGCGCTGGCGAATCAACTGCTCCATCCATTGCTGACCGTTGAAACGTTTCGGCTTTCCGCTGCTCATTCTGCCGCACCTCCGCCCTCGGCAGTCGCGGCCTGCTCTGCTTTTGCGCTCAAGCCCCGCCCGCCTTGCGCTCGGCTTTCTTGTCTGCCTTGCGCTTGTCGCGCTGGAATTGCAGCTCGTCCTTATATCGTTTTGTATTTTCAAAGCGGCATAGGAAAGTATTCCATGCTGCTTTTCAAGTGCCAATGTCCCGAACCGCACGTTTCCCACGAACCAAAGCGCAGATCGATATAAGAGCCTCCCGCGACTTCGGTTCTGGTCGGTGTATGCCCAGCTTTTCTGTGCAGCGCTGAAGATACTGCCAGCTGTTCCAAACTGGTCATTCTGGTGGTCGGTTACAAACTGAATATCTTCCTGGGCGAGGGCAGATACGGTCTTTGCTGCTAGTTCCTCGCCTTCGGACTAACTCCGCAAGATGGAGGTCGTGTTTTCTGATTCATCTGCCCGCCCTCCATACCATGGTGCGCGGCGCGTCTGCGCCGCAAGCCTGGCATCCACAATGCGAGCCTGCTCTTTATATAAATCCTGTACGATTTTCGTTTGCTTACCTTGAGCGGCGTAAACGCATCGTTTTTGTTGCCAGAATAGATGGTGTTCAGCGCATTTTCCTCTAGCCGTCAAAGCGCATGGCAACAATGTATTCGCTGCCAAACCACTTCGCATTTGCGCAGCAGATGCCCAATGTCCACCATGCAATCACGCAGGTAATTGGTGAGCTGTTCCAGCGTGTCGTTTTGATGCTCTAAGGCAACTGATGTGCTTTGTGAGAGAGAGTCCGTTCGATGTGCGTAAATCAGTCTTTCGCGCCTGGCTACTGCCCGTGTATCGACGTAGGCCATGGGAACATACCTCCTTTTTTGCAATTCGCGGGGCAATCCCGCAAAATCCCCAATAGATGAAAAAGCACCCCTCAAAGAGAAATTGTGTTTCGTGTCCGCAGGCCATCAAATACTTCCGTTCAGGCAGCGCGGATTCATCCTGCCTATCGCAGCAGAGCGCTGCAACAGACTTGAAGATAGCAAAGTATTCTGACTTGCAATCTGAATAGAAAATTCCCATCTGCGGATCACGTCTGTCTTCTCACAGGGGTTTCCTGCAATGACGGCTTTTTTAGCCCAGCGGTTTCCCGCCTCGACGTTTTCCTCATGCTCACAGCCCGAGAGTAGGTACATTCTGGTTTCGTTGCCACCCTGCCGGAAACACCGGCCGACAGTCCAACGGCTACACATCTTCGGATGCAATATGAAGTTGTAAAAGCAGATTTTGTATGTGCTGAGGGAAATATAGGATATAATCATCTGCACACACAAATCCTGATGGTACTGAATTTCTTCTGACTTCATTATACAGCAGTGAGCGCAGAAAAGTCAATGCGCTTAAGCGGCAAATGTTGTAAATTTGCACTCTCTTTGCGATTATCGATCTGCAACAAATGGTGCGGCTTCTTTCCATTCAGGTGTCAGCGCCTTTTTCCGCTCCTATTCGCAGTCAGAAATACCGTCAGGTGGAAGGAGGAAGTTCTTTGGCAAAAACCGGTGAGAACATTTACAAACGAAAAAGACGGACGTTGGGAAGGCCGATTTATCAGTGCAAGGAAAACCGGACGAAAAGCAAAATATGCTTCTGTCTATGCTAGAACCTATATACGAGGTCAAGGCAAAGCTGGAAGAACGTAAACGAACTTTTTGTAAAGCGTCGGTGGGGAAGCTGCCGCCTGAGCGGTAAAAGAGTTTTTGCATGGTATCTGGCGCAGGTCGATGTGAAACCGTCCACCCGCGCTACAGGCCTTCTCCTTGTTTTCTGATCGAGAAGCACATTCTTCCGTTTATGGGGATGCCCGGTTACGGCACTGACGGCAAAGTGTTGACGGATTTTCTGAATCAAAAAAGCAAACCGGTCGCCTGTCCGGCGGCAGCTTATCGGCAAAAAGTGTCCGATATTGGTGTTCTGCTCAAGAGGCGCTTCGATTTCTGCCAGAGAGTTTCAATTTTATTGTGATGCCCTTAAATGTTCCGTTGCCCAGCGGCAAAAAGCCGCGCATCGAACCATTTTCTGCGTGGGAGCTTGCACAGATCGGAAAAGTTTTTACCGTCAGCCAATCACAAGAACGCAGGGATTCTTCTTTCGGCAAACGGAGGACTGCGGCTTGGCGAGTGTCCGTGTGCTCCGCGTTTCGGACATTGACTTTCCAGAACGGCATCGGTTCCGGATCGAACGTGCGGCACAGCGTATCCGGCAAAATGGAAACACGCGCCTGATCGCAGACACCGAAAAGCGAATCTTCTGTACGCATTGTTCCGCTGCCGGAAGATATGATAATCTTCCTGAAAAAGCCGTTTCCGGTCTGCCGGAGAACGCCTATCTGCTGACCGGCCGCTCGGACAAACCAATGGAACCGCGAAACTATCAGTATTATTTTTTGAATCCGTTCTGCGCCGCTGTGGTTTGAAAAAGCGCTGCTATCACACGCTCCGCACAGCTACGCAACGAG